>Ga0180301_10000872_pt1 | contig 23844 bp, 24 predicted proteins | sample GuaBasSediGuay16_FD_121797 | JGI IMG/M metagenome (GOLD analysis project Ga0180301, IMG submission 121797) | Subseafloor sediment microbial communities from Guaymas Basin, Gulf of California, Mexico - Guay16, Core 4569-2, 12-15 cm | ecosystem: Environmental > Aquatic > Marine > Hydrothermal...
CTCTAAGGACGTTGATCTCTTTTTCTATTTCTGCCGCCCCTAGCTTTTTGGCATGCGCATCTTTAAGTTGAGCGCTGAGTTCTTTATTGTCTTTTTCTAGGGCGATAAGGCTGCTGTTTTTATCTTTGAGTTGGCTTTCTATTGCTTTGACCTCCTGGCGCAGTTTCTCTAATTCCTGATCTTTGCTTTGCAAATCATCGGTTTTTCTTTTAAGAGCAGTCTCAATAGCCTGTGTATGCGCACGAAATTTATCAAACTCCTCATCTTTGGCACGCAGTGCGTCTAATGTTTTTTTAAATTCCGGCTCTTCCTGTGTGATAGAAGCGGTTTCATTCTCAGGCGGCTCTTCTGTGGTTTCTTCCTCCAGAAGCTCCTCTTCTGCCTGTTTTAAATCGTCTCTCTTAAAAGCTTTAGTCAGAACAAAAAAGAAAGATACGGCAGTAATAACCTCCCCGAAAATAATCGCCCGCGATAAAAATTCTGAATTCATTATTAATCCTACAACTTAATTATTCTTAACTCTTCTTTTCTAAATATCGCACTCCTGCCTAAAACATAAATCTATCATCGCGTGTATAAGCTTCTCCCGGGTTATTTCATTGATATTATCGAAGGAAATTCCTGCCCTATAAAGATTGCTCTGTTTTTCCATTTTTTTAAGCCATACCACTCTTCCCTTTGCTCTGATACTACTCATGCCCGGAATATTTATTCTTAAAGAAAGCTTTTTCTTGCCGTAAAGAAATTTTCCGATTTCAGCTTCGCTTTTTATGGCTAATTCTATAAGTAAACCTCCTCCTATGCTTATATTCTTACCAAGCGCTCCAGAAGCTAGTAGGGAGCCGAATGAAACTTTTAAGGGGACACTCTTCACTTCGACTTTAATCGGTTTATCCAGATTTAATCTGATAAACTTTCTTCTCTCTTTATCAATAGCCATGCCTAACTCTCCTCCCCTAAAATAATAATTATTTGATAACTTCTAATTTATAAATATTAGCTTCTTTTAGGTCGTTAAGAATAACTTCTTTTTGCGTAATCCTTAAAACCTGTTTATCTTCTATAATATCTCCTTCTCCCACAATTTGGTCATTTATAATCGCCATAGGTTTTTGACCGTCATAAAATATTCCTCCCAACTGCAAGTTTTCGATTTTAGTTTTTAACCTATAAATGCCTTCGTGTTCTCTGCTGAAAGGATTTCTTTGATCCAGCTTGTTGATAAGAATATCGAATCTTTTTTTACTTTCTTCTTTTCCTGTTGCTAACTCAAATGATTCTTTTTCTAAAGCGCTGAATCCTTTAACAGCGATCTCGGCTGGTTTTCTTTCTTTCTTCTGACAGCCGCAGGCAACTAATATGAGCAAAAACAATATAGAATAGAAATAGCTAGGCGCCTGTTTACTCATTTTAAAAAAAATGCTATTTAGTGACATATAAATTAAAGTTCATTTCCAAAAGGACCTGCGCCGGATTCTTGCTGTCGGAATTTATTTTGAAGTTATTAAGCTCCAATAAGCAAGGTTGTTCTTCAAGATTGTGCATAAACAATAATGTTCCGACGTAATCTCCTTCTAAAGTTATTGTAAAAGGCAAAATCTGGTGGTACCTCAGGCCTTGCATTCCTTTGTCAGAGAGTTCTTCCTGATTCAACGGACGCAAAGATTGTAACTCCAAAGAGATGAGTTTATTATTTGTCCTTTTAACATCCTGCCTTACAGTGTCAAAAAAATCAGACAGATCCTGCTCATTAATAAATTTTTCTTTTAACTGATTATATTGTCTTTCTATCTCTTTAATCTGTTTCAGTAAAATTCCGGGGTTTTGGGAAATATTTTGTTTTTGCTGGAGCAATTTCTTCTGAGAACCGACTTCCATCTTGACGCTTTTCAATTTCTGAATTTTCCTGCCTAGTAAAGACTGATGCAGGAGCAAGGCTGTGCCTAACAATAAGAGGGCTCCGATAACAATCCTCTCCCTGGGAATCAGGCCCAGGGGAGTCTTACTTAAAAAATTCGAAACAAAATTTATTATTTTTTTAATTTGCATTTTATTAAAAAGCGCAAAAAAGCCCCTTGAGTTTGCGAGGAAACCAAATTCACAGATTCAAAATGTCTATAATTACTTAATATGTTTACATAATCAAATATCAATTTCTCTGATAAAGCATACCCCTGTACAGTAATAATATCTCCCCTGACATCTGCATTTATGGCCGATAACCACACTTCATCCTGTACGGAATTCATAATTTCGGCGATTAACTCAGACCAGAGAAAAGGTCTACTTGCATCAATCTTAGCGATTAAAAAAGCTCCTTCTCTCAATTTATCTTCGGTTATATCCTGAATGGATAATTCGGAAATAAACTTATCTAAAGAAACTTCGGTATCTTCCAACTGCTGGTTAATTTTAGACAAATCTTTTTTAAGAGACCAGATATTTATACTAAAAATAACCCAGGCTGCTAGGTAACAAAGCAAAAGTACTCCAAGAAACGCAGCATAAACAGGTAGTTCCTTTTTCAAACGCATACTTTTACGTTTCTCAGGAGAAATCAGATTTAGGCCTAATGGGTATGTCTGGGGATCTTCGGCTTTTAAGGCGGCGCCAATCACCTCGGCATGGGTTATGCTGATACTCCTTAGCTTTTCTTCCGAAAATTTATTATTATCTATCCTCAACCTTCCCAGGGGGCTCGCCTTTTCTATAGACAAACCTAATAGCCTGCTCGTCAATTCCTTATCCATATCCTTAGCCGCTTCAACATTGGAATTGACAACGATTTTTAAAATGTTTTCTCCTCCTAAGCCCGACATTTCATAATAATTTAAAGCCAGCCTAATGGCTATTATCAGCTTATTAATAAAATCTTCTTTCCCGGGGCCGGATATTTTCTCTGTCTCTATCTTGATATCGTGCACAAAACGCAATCTATTTCCCTTTAAAACGCAAAGTTGCGCATCATGCATATTGATTATAATCAACATTACGGGGGCAAGGACTTCAGATTTTAAATTTACCTCGTTAAGCGCGCGTATGACCGCAAGATTACCGCACTCTACCCCGAGCAATTCAAGGTTGGCAATCTCTGCCAAGGCAATAAAATAATCTATTGTCTTCTTTAAAACCGCAGCAAAGAGAACATTTACTTTTTTTACTCCCTCCTCGCTTATTTCTTCAATCCTGGAAAAATCTATGATTTTTTCTTTATTTTTAAAATCAGCGTACTGGTTGACTTCGTTCTCAAGGGTGTAACGCATGTCGTCTTTGGAAATAAAGGGGAGCCTGATTAAGCGGGTAACTATGTGGGGGGAGTCAAGCACAAACACTGCCTTTTTACTTGAAATGCCGCGGCTCTTAAGAAATCCGGTTAATGCCGCAGCTTCGTATTTTGGCTCAATAAAAAAACCTTCGTCCTTTGTGGCTTCAGTCAATAAAGAAATAGTCTCAGCGGCAGTTAACTCTATTGCCGCAGCAGATTTTTTAAGCTCAGCTATTTTAATGCCCTGCTGGGTAATATGTAACCCTAATACGCTTTCGCCTTCTTTAAGCATAAGATATTCTTATATCTCTTTCCAGTTTACAATCTTTATATCATAAGGGCTGCCAGAGCCCTGGATACTGACTTTGGCTTCTATTGTCGCCACAAACTCATTATTATTTAAATTCCCCTGGCAAAAAATAGTCCGCAACGTACCGGCCTTTGGATATGTTACGCTATAAGAGCTTGTTGATCCCGCAGGAAAAAGTGTCTCTTCTGAATTAACAGACCAGTTGCGGTCAACCCTGAGCTGTGAAACAGCATATTCAATACCGGCATCAGCAATATAAATTGCTTTAAGCCTGGCCAAATGATTATTAGTAATCCTTAGGTCGCTAGTCACCAAATCTATAAAGGCGACTACTAAAATAGAAACCAGTACCAGGATGAAAAGCGCTAAGATAAAAGCTACGCCTTTTTTATTTTTAGGGTCTTTGACTTTTTTCAATGCCATATTATAAAATAGCGCTTACGGACGAGTTGCAACGGCAACAGGGCTACTAAAATTACCAATGCGGAATTCTTCATCCCCTTCTGCATTAAGCCGTACTATCTGATTGTTCCCGTAATCCGCTACCCAGCAGTTTCCGGTTAAGAAATTAACTGATACGGATTGGGGCCAACTGAACCCCCTAAACTCTAAAATACTGCCGCTGGAAGTAATTTTTTTCACGCTGTCATTCTCACTGTCCGCTACCCAACATTCACCATTTGTTTTATTTACAGAGACAGAACGCGGACGTTTAAAGCCGCGGTAGGTATCACCGAGATTACCATTGGGCTGAAGGCTTACCACTCTATTATTTTGCGTATCTGCTACCCAGCATACGCCGGTGTTCCTATTTACAGAAACAGAGCGCGGGCGGCTAAAATTCCAAGGCTTTCTAACAGCATCTACTAAAATCTGTCCGGCTGAAGAAAGCTTAACTATACGATTGTTCGCAGTATCGGCTACCCAACAAACCTCACTACCTGACTCATTAGGATTTACAGATACGGAAGAAGGGCTCTTAAATTTCTGTGAGAACTCATCAATTACCCAACCTGAACCACCCCACCTCAACCGCTTTACTAAGTTTGCGCCTGTATCTGCCACCCAGACCGTATTGTGAATTTCATCGACAGAAACCGCATCAGGCTTATTAAATCCAGTTATCACATCTAATATCTCTGCGCTTGCCGAGATATGTACTACTCTGTCATTAACCGTATCCGCCACCCAGCAGGAGCCGTCGGCTAAATTCACAGACAAGCAGTCAGAAGAATCGTAACTAATATTGTCTATTCGAAAACCCGTTACTTCTATATCACCGGAGAATTCCTTAAGCCTGTCATTCGATGGAGCGATGCCTGCACTGGTTATTGCCCATATCGGCACTAGTATTCTGGGTTCCTTTCGCAAGGTAACTATTCCCTCAAGATCTAATTCGCCTGCGCTTAATCCTTGAGCGTCGCTAAGCTGCATCTCGATTTTACAGGTTTTTACTTCGTTTGCCTGGGTTGCCAAAGAGCCGTCTTCTTGTAAAAAAATTATATTAAAATTCTCAAGCGAAGAAGCAAGTAGGCTATCCGTGTATGCCCCCGATTCATCGCTACGCATCACTAAATCATTATCTTTTATTACCCCGCTTGCTCCGATATAATAAGGCGAGCCCGTAACATTGTGATAAAAAATAATGTTATAATTATCGTCGGGATCGCGTAATTTGACATAATTTCCGTTTGAACCGGGAATAGTGAGGATACGCGCTGACTGCCGAATATAACGGGTGATTGCCTCTAAAGCAATCCGGCCGTTCTGCAAAACCTCGGTTTTACTCGAACCTATTCCCCATACATCATTAACCGAACGGATAAAAGGAATTATGCCGGCCATCAAAAGAGCGGAAAGAGTAACTACCAGCAAAATTTCTATTAAAGTTACTCCCCTGCTATTATTTCTTGCGATTATATACTCACCTGAGCGCAATTTTCGTATCTAATTTGACTTTATTATCCGCATCCTCTATATGCCAGACACTCACGCTGATTGTCTTAAGGTTTGATGCTAAATCATCACTAGCAGTCCATCTATAGCTGTCATAAGGTGCACTCCAGCTTTGCGGGTTAACTTCGTTAAAGTTTGTCCAGTTTGCTGCAGCTTCTCTTTTTATGTCTTCAATCTTGCCTTGTGCCAGAAAAATTGCTGTAGATTTTTGTTCTGCTTTTATTTTCGCGCTGACCGCTAACGGCACCCAATTAATTATCGCCACAAGACCCAGAGCAATAATTACCACCGTAAATAAAACCTCTAAAAAAGTAAAGCCACTCTCAGCTAATAAATTTCTTTCCATATAAGTGCCTATAAATTCTCTATATATGCGCTACCGGTTGCGTGAATAACCATAATTCTATATTGGCCTCTACCGGAAGTTAAATTTATTACCCCATCCGCAGCAAAACTTACGCTGCCTAAAGAGGAAAAATTCAACTGGTTCTCTCCCGAACAACTTACCACTTCGGGAATTATTCTAGTTTCTTCTACTTGATTCTCTGCAGCAACGCTCTCTTTATAAATTCTGTATTCGTTCTGAACAAAATCAAAATCTATAATATACGTCTTGGCGTTAGTAATCGCTAGATTGCGAACAAACCTGATGTCAGAAACAATATTATAGGCCGCCGTTTTTAATTTTGCCTTTTTAAACAAATCTCCGCCGTTAAAACGAGGCAAAACAACTGCCACCCATACGCCTATTAAGATAATTACTAAAAGAAGCTCTACGCTGGTATAAGAAAAAATACCTCTATCCTTAAGCATTAATCAAAAAATAAAGACAGTGGCAGAGAAAAAAAGAACTGCCTCTGCCACTAAAAATAAGGATACTATAAACCAATGCTACAGCTAATAAGGATGCTTAGTTGCGTCAACCCTATGATTGGCACCTAAAACGTAACTTTCACTATGTGCTGTAGGATCAGACGCATAAACAGGACAAGTAATTGTTCCTTCTGGAAAATAATCGTCGCTGGCGAAGATATCGCTTAAATCAGGAGACGGCCAGCTACCGGTATTTAAATACCAGAGTTCTGCCTGCGCATTTATTGCCGACTGATTGGCGCGACAAGCTTCTTTTCTCGCTAGGTCCGCATTGTAGAAAATTCTCGGAATAACAATCGCTGCCAGAATACCCACGATGATGATTACCAAAAGCACCTCAACTAATGTAAAAGCTTTTCTTTGCAACACCCTGAATCACCTCCTTCTAAGTGTTAAAACTATAAAATAAAATTCCCGCGCTCCTTCTTACTTAAGCTAAACTACAAGTTAGGATCGTAAGGATGCTGCGCGGTATCAACACGGTGTGTTGTATCGTCTAGGACATAATCTACGCTGTGCCTAGTATCCCCAAAGTCTCCAACCGGACAGTATACTGTATCCTCTGGGAAATAATCGTCGCTAGCAAAGATATCGCTTAAATCAGTATTCGGCCAGGTGCCGGTATTTAGATGCCAAAGCTCTGTAAGCGCATTTATTGCTCTAATATTAGCCCGGCAAGCTTCCTGCCTGGCTTTAGCCGCATTATAAAATATACGCGGAATAACAATCGCTGCCAGAATGCCCACGATGATGATTACCAAAAGTACCTCTATCAAAGTAAAAGCTCTTATCTTATTAAATGCCATTAAACCTCCTTTTATTTTGCTGAAAGGCCGCGGATTATATCAAACATCGGCAGATAAATAGAAATGGCGATATATCCGACCAGCGCCGCCAGGAAAAAAGTTAAAGACGGCTCCAGCTTTATTACTAACCTTCTCAGGTTAACATCAATCTCCTCATCCAAAAAATCAGCGGTTTTATTCAACATTTTATCCAGTGTCCCAGACTCTTCTCCGGTAGAAATCATTTGTACTGCCAAAGGAGGGAATATGTTCTGTTTTTCTAAAATCTCGCTTAGTCTTCCCCCTTTACTCACATTGTTCTTCAGCGCCCTGATAACAGCTAAAGCAACCCTATTATTAACCGCTTCCTTGCTTACGTCCAAAGATACGATTAGCGGTACGCCTCCTGCAATCATCGAAGCCAGGGTACGCGTAAAACGCGCTGTGGCAATCTTACGGTTAATTTTGCCAAAAACCGGCATAAAAAGCTTAAAATGGTCTATAAAAAAAATCACTTTTTTTCTTTTCGAAATTTTTTTGAAGATAAAAAAAGAGGCAACCAGCAATAATAGTAAAATCCACCAGTATTTTACCATAAAACTGCTCATATTAATAAGAAATAATGTTGGCAAAGGCAAGCTGATTCTAAGGCTCTTATATACATTTTTAAAAACCGGGATAATGAAAATAAGCAGAAAAAAAACCACTGCTGCAGCTACAAAACTTACTACTACCGGATATGCGAAAGCAGAAGAGACCTTCTGCCTGAGCTCCTGCTCCTTATCCAGATGCTGCGCCAGCCTTTTTAAAACCGACGGCAGTATCCCGGCGGCCTCGCCGGATTTTATCATATTGATAAAAAAATAAGAAAATATTTTTGGGTGCTTAGCAAAGGCGTCGGAAAGGCTGACGCCGCTTTTAATATCATATATTATGCGGGCAAGTACCTGTTTTAACTTTATATTCTCTACCTCATTCAAGATCACCGAAAGGCTTTTGGTAAGAGGAAGGCCTGCGTCAATCATTGCGGCAAACTGATGAGTAAACATTGCCAGCTCTGGCCTGCTTACCCTATTAAAAAAAACGGATATATTTTGCTTTTTTAAAACTGATTTCTTTAAAAAAGCAAAATTGATTTTCTTCGCCATCTGCAAAACTTATTCCTGTACGAAAATAACCCTCTCGATCTCTTTAATGGTAGAAAGACCTTCAATTACCTTCTGGATCGCGCTCTGGCGCAAAGTAGTCATGCCCTCTTTTATCGCAACTCCCTTAATTTTATTTGCCGGCTGGCGGTTGATAATCATATCTCTGATGGAATCGGTTACGCTCATTATCTCAAATACGCCGTTGCGTCCGCGATATCCGGTATTAATGCAATACTGGCAACCTTTTCCCCTGACAAAAGTATAATCTTTTTCCTGGGTCCTCTCAAGACCTATATCATGCAAAACAGAATCATCAGGCCTGTATTCTTCTATACATTCAGGGCAAACAATACGCACTAACCTCTGCGCGATTACTCCGATTAAAGAAGAAGAAATCAAGAAAGGGTCAATTCCCATGTCGATAAGGCGAGCTATTGCTGAAGGCGCATCATTGGTATGCAAAGTACTAAAAACAAGGTGGCCGGTTAAAGCCGCGTGTACCGCAATCTGCGCGGTCTCTAAATCTCTAATTTCTCCGACCATGATGATATCCGGGTCCTGGCGTAAAATCGAACGCAGCCCCGTGGCAAAAGTAACCCCCGCAAGAGGGTTGACCTGGGCCTGATTAATACCTTCTAATCTGTATTCTACGGGATCCTCTATTGTAACAATATTTTTAGTCATTTTATCCATCTGATTAATTGCCGCATAGAGAGTAGTAGTTTTCCCGCTGCCTGTAGGACCGGTAACTAATATGATTCCGTAGTTTTTGGAAATCAAGGAATTAAATATATCTAATCCCTGGTTAGAAAAGCCAAGTTCGTTGAGCCCGAAAAGCATGCTGTTTTTATCAAGTATCCTGACTACTATCTTCTCCCCACCTACCGTAGCAAAGGATGCAACCCTTAAATCATAGTTCTTGCTATCAATACTCATGGTAATATGGCCGTCCTGCGGCCGGCGGTGTTCGGTAATATCCATGTCCGCCAAAATCTTTATCCGCGAAATAACCGCAGATTCTATTGTCTTGGGAATAGTCATAATATCGTGCAATACCCCGTCGATACGGTAACGCAGCCGCATCTCGGGATACTGAGGCTCAAAATGGATATCCGAAGCCCGGGCAGTGATCCCTCCATTAATTATAGTATCTACCAGCCGGCTGATCGCCGGCTCCCTTTTATCTTTTATTTCTCCTTCTTTAAACAATAATTCATCTTCTGCCTCAGCACCCTCAGTGCGTATATCCATCAAAATTTTTTTAGCTGTCTGCTGAATATTAAAGTGCTGCTCAATTGCCTGGGCGATTTCCTTGGGTGCGGCGACCATTTGCCTGATTTGAAAATTTGTGGTAAGCTTGACTTCTTCTAAAGCGGCCAAATTTAAAGGGTCAGCCATTGCGATATACAATGTATCTTTCTCTAATTTTACCGGTATCAGCTTGTTGCGCCTGACAATACTCTCGGGTAAAGAATGGGTTATCTCTTCGGTAAGCGTATAATCCGTAAGTTTAATATAGGGGATATTGAGAAATTTGGATAGAGCCCTGGTAATCGCCTCCTCGGTAATAAACCCAAAATCAACCAAGACTTCGCTTAAAGGCTGTTTTGAAACATTGCTTTTAGCAACAGCCTTATTGAGCTGATCCTGAGTAATTATATTCTCCTTAACCAGCATCTCGGCTAAACTGTCCTGCCTTGCAAAGTCAGGATGCCATTTTTTAAGAGCCGCGGAAAACTCTGCCTGTGTAACTAAGCCTTTATTTATGAGGATCTGGCCTACATAGCCGCCCTTTTCCTTCTGTTCTTTTAAAGCTTCATCGAGCTGCTCTTTGTTAATCAGGCCTGCAGAAATTAAAATTTCACCTATTTTGGCTTTTTCCGGCATATTGACCTCTCTTAATTCATAACTTTATCATTTATAGTAAGATAAAATCTTTTTCCTGTCAAGAATTTAATCGTTTTTGAATAAAATTCCCTCTTCTTCGATTGTTTGACTGCTTATTCTGCTCTTGAGTACTTTTAGCTGTTCTAGAAGCTCTTTCTCGCGCGGAAATCGAGGCTCGATTTCAAGCGCCTTTTTCCAAACCAGCTTTGCTTTTTGCCGATCCCCTTGCTTTAAATAAAGGCTGCCCAAAGTGTAGTAAGCTTGTAAATATCCCGGATCTAATTCTATAGTCTTTAAAAGCTTATTTTCTGCCTCTTCGTATAGGCCTTTTCTGGCATAGGTTAAACCCAGGCTATAATAAACCCTTGTTATATCCGGCCTCTCCTCTAAAACCCTCTTGAACTCTTGAATGGCTTTATCTAAATCTCCTCTCGAAGCATATGCATTAGCAAGATTATAACGCACCCTGGTATCTCTTATGCTGAATTGACCTTCCGAAGCCCTTAAGGTAGATTCAAAAAATATGACCGGGCTTTTCCATTGAAAATTTCTGGAAATTGTAAGCAGGCAAAGAGTAGTTACTATTATAACAAAAAGCGATCTTCTGAACTTTAAAGTGGGCGCCCATTTTAAAAATACAAATCTAGGCCTTAAGAATTTATCAAACCCGCAAGCCGCAATGTAAAAAAACCCGATTGAAGCCAAATAGGACCAGTGCTCGGCAACAACGGCATTTAAGGGCATGACTATATTTGCCACTATAAAAATATTGATAAAAAACCAGAGGGAAAAGAAAAAAATAAGCTTTGATCTGCGATAACTCTTTGCTGCCCAAAATATTACTGCTATCAGGAGAAAGGCATACAAGAAGAAGCCGGCATCCATCTTTTCAATTAAAGGCAAAAATCTTTCTACCCTCAAATTAAAAGGAAGAATAAGTATGTAAATATAAAAAGCATAAACATGAGGCAGATTTATAACTCTCAGAGGCAAGCTATATGGCACTGCCCCTTTGGATGCAAAACCAAAAAGATTTATTCTTAAGCCTATGTAAGCTAGCGTAATAAGTAAAAAAGCCAAATGCTTATAGAGTTTTTTTAAGATAGAAAGTAGATTTTTTCGCGGAGGGGAAAAAAGAAAGTCATAAGTAAGCAAAAAAAGAGGTAATGCCAATGCTATTTCTTTCGAAAGAAGAGCGCAGGTGTAAAAAAAAAGAGAGAGAAAATAAAAAAATATATATTTTATTCTTTCCGGAGAAAGGCTTTTTATAAAAAATAAAAAAGTTAGCAGAGAAAACAAAACGGCAAGCGGATCAGCCCTACCCGAAATATAAGTCACTGCTTCGGTATGTACAGGATGAACCAGGAATAAAAGTGCTGTTATTAGTGAGATGCGCTTATTTTGCCTAAGGAACCTTAAAAGATAAAAAATAAGGAAGGAGTTGGATAAATGCAGGAAAAAATTAGTCAGATGGTAACCAAAGGCCTCCAGCCGCCAGAAAGAATAATCAAACATCAGAGAAAGGGTAAACAGGGGGCGGTAAAAATTACTTTTATTTGTCCAGTGAAATATATCAACAAGAAAAACCTTGAATATGTTAGTCCAGCTTCTTATGTAGCCGTTTTTTACTATTAATAGTTCATCATCCCAAAGGAAATAATTAAAAAAGGAGTTTAAATAAATCAAAAGGCCAACCGAAAATAAGAATAAATAGGGAAATTTCTTACCTTTAATAAAAATTAAAGGCAACTTCTTATTTTTAATCAATATTTAATCTCCGATCACTTTTATCAATACCCGCTTCCTGCGCCTTCCGTCAAATTCTCCGTAAAAGATCTGCTCCCAAGGGCCAAAGTCGAGTTTTCCTCCTGTAATTGCAACCACCACTTCCCTTCCTAAAATCGTCCTTTTAAGGTGCGCATCGGCATTATCCTCTCCGGTAAGGTTGTGGCGGTATTTTTCGGGAATATAAGGAGCTAACTTTTCCAGCCAGCCCTGAAAATCCGCATGCAGGCCTTCCTCGTCATCATTAATAAAGACACTCGCAGTAATGTGCATTGCGTTTACCAGACATAAGCCTTCCTTTACCCTGCTTTTTTCTACGGCTTGTTTTACCTTAGGAGTAATATTTATAAATTCAGTTCTTTCCCCGGTATTAAAATTTAAGTATTCTGTATATGATTTCATTTCTAACCTCTTCTTCAATGTGTTATTAAATTTTTATTATTTGCGCTTATGGCAAAGGGTGGATTATAGCTCGGAAAAGTCGAAAATAAAGAAGAATGACTGAATTTTACTTCAAACGGCTGTGGAAAAAAATAACTGAAATTTTATTCCTTTTTGCTATAAGATTTTATCAGGTGCTTAATTTCTTCCAGGCGCTTTAAAACTTCACTTAAAAGACGAAGCGTCTCTTGTTGCGCGTCTTCTTTTGGGAATTCTTCTTGACGCTCTTTTTTAGTAATCTTGGCTGATTCTCTTTTTTCCTTCCAGTGCTTCAGGCCCTCTTTTATTGATTCTTCTTCTTTTTCAATAAGGTAATCTATGTATTTAGAAAGTTTTTCCTTATCGCTTTCTTTAGAAAATTCCGTAAAGAATACGCCGATACCGTAATATTTAATGTTTTCCAGATCTTTAGTTAAGCTGCAGCGAAAAACATTTCCTTTACAATTGACCTTTCCGGCTAAGGAACGATTATCTGAATAGGAAGGGATTTCGATGTTGATATCGATATCGACACCCAGGGGGAATTTTCTATCTGCTTCAAGATAGGCCCCTAAACGGCTTAAGTTTTCTGTCTCGCCGGTTAAGGGGGGGGATTTTCCATAACTTATCTCTATAGGCAGGTTTACTTTTATTCTTCTTTCTTTTCTTTTTTCCATAATCTTGGGCGGCTAAAAAATCATTTCTTATGTATATTATACTACTTTTATTTTAATTTCTTAATCATTTTTTAACTTTCAACCTGACAATAAAAGCAATAAGATGCATAAGGCGGTTATAATGATTACAAACAAACCCATTATCCTGGTATTACGGATTTCCCTTGCCATTGAAATCGGAGCAATACGCCAATTTATTCTCTCATAAAATCTTCTTTGTATTTCAATGGCCAAGCCGGGCTTTTTCATAAAGAAAACTCCGATTGTTAAGCTGGCTAAAACAATTAGAATCAAAAAAGAATTCAGTAATACTGCCATCTTACGTAGATTTTATTAATGATAAGGCCTCTGCGCGCGTCTTCTCGTTTTTCTTAAATATTCCTCTTACAACAGAGGTAACTGTAAGTGTCCCCGGTTTCTTCACTCCGCGCAAAGACATGCACATATGTTCTGCTTCAATCACAACCATGCAGCCGCGGGGTTTAAGTTTAGACATAATGATATCTGCGATTTGAGTAGTAAGCCGTTCTTGCACCTGCGGCCGCTTAGAAAGAATATCTACTACACGCGCTAATTTACTCAAGCCAGTAACCCGGCCCTGGCTGGGAATATAGGCAATGTGCGCTCTTCCTGCAAAAGGAAGAAGATGGTGCTCGCATATGCTGTATAAAGAAATCCCTTTCAAAAGAATAATCTCATCGTGTTTCTGGTCTAAAATAACTTCCAATTCTTTTGCCGGGTCCTTTTCGATTCCTGAAAAAATTTCTTCGCACATTTCTGAAATCCTTTTAGGGGTCTTCTGAAGGTCTTTTCTGCGTGGATTTTCTCCGATTGCAATTAAAATATCGCTAATCGCTTTTTCAATCTTTTTTCTATCCATTTCCAACTCCTTAAATGAGCCCTATATTTTTTCATAATATAAGGGGCGAATTTAATCCTTGGTTATTTCCAAATAATTAATGGACACAATAATTGTCAAGGATAATTCCCCCTCTCTTATTCTGAGATTATGGCGAATCTTACTTTCCTATGCAGAAATCTTTAAATATTTTATCCAATAAATCTTCGCTGAACCTCTTGCCTAGTATCGCATCCAGGCAAAAAAGGCTTCCCTTTAAATCCTCGGCGATAAATTCCAATGGCAATTTATTATCCAACGAAATCTTGGCTCCTGCAATATAATTTTTAGCCTGCCTTAATGCTTCGATATGCCTGAGGTTACTGACAAATACTGGATCGCTGCTTCCAGCCGTATTACCGCTATAAACAAAATCCGCAATAGCCTCTTCCAAAAAACAGATATTTTTTATTTCTTTTGCGGAAATTTCGACTAAACAATCAAAATTATCTGAAATACGCTTTTTTTCAATTTTTTGTTTTAAATCTATTTTATTTATGGCGGCAATGACTTTTTTCTTTTTTAAAGATTTAATTAAAATATAATCCGCCCGGGTTAATTCTTTACTGCCGTCAAATAATAAAATAACTAAATCAGCTAAATTAATGTATTTCTTTGAGCGTGCTACAGCTTTTTTTTCCGCCAACCCCCTAGGCTTAACAATTCCCGCGGTATCCATAAGTTTTACCGGAATACCTTTTATATCAATTATTTCCTCTATGGTGTCCCGGGTAGTCCCCGGAAGGTGCGTTACAATGGAACGCTCTTCTTTAAGCAGAGTATTTAAAAGCGAGGATTTTCCTGCATTAGGCCTGCCGCAGATAACTACACTTACGCCTTCGCGTAAAAACCTGCCTTTTTTTGAATTTCCTAAAATAGCTTCTATTCCTTTATTTATTTTGCCTAACTGCTGAGAGACCTCTTTTATATCTTTTGTACCGATTTCTTCTTCGGGAAAATCGATGTCGGCCTCCAAAATCGAAAGAACACTTAATAAAGAATCCCTGATTTTATTTACCCGGGACGATAATGAGCCTCTAAGCTGCTCTAGGCCCATCTTTAAAGCAGAATCGGTTTTTGCCTGGATAACATCTAAAACCGCCTCTGCCTGAGTCAAATCAAGCCTTCCATTTAAAAATGCGCGCTGGGTAAATTCACCGGGTGAGGCCAGACGAGAGCCAGAACTTAAAACTAATTCTAATACCCTGCGTAAAGCTACTATTCCGCCGTGGCAATTTATTTCTACTACATCCTCTTTTGTATAGGATCTTGGGGCGCGCATTACCGTCAAAATCACCTCATCAATAATTTCAGGATTGCCTTTTCTTATATTAAACTGGTGTCGTGGTGTCGTGGTGTCGTGGTGTCCTGAAATAATCCATCCGTAATGTGTGCTATAAGTCTTAAAATCCGAAGGCTTTTTTTTATCTTTGGATAGGAATATCCTGTCGGCGATTTCTAAAGAATTCTTACCGCTTAGGCGCACGATTCCTATGCCTGAACTGCCTATAGGAGTGGAAATCGCCGCAATAGTATCTTTAAGATCGTACTTTATCATTTCTATATTCTCCGACTACGAATAAAGAACCACACACTAGAATCAAGTCTTCGCTTTTGGCTAAATCAAAGCCTTTATTCTTTGCTTCCTGAATATTTTTAGTTAAATGCTGCGGCTTGCCATTGAAATAACCAGCCAAGGTCTGAAGGTCTGCTGCGCGGGGATTACTTGCTTTAGTCAAAATAACTTCATCGCTTATTTCGTAGAGCTCATTGCAAATTCCTTTTATATCCTTATCTTTAGACACGCCTAATATAAGAATCATCCTTTTATATCTGAAGTTCTCCTTTATTGTTTCTTTCAGCCTCCTGGCTGAAGCAACATTTTGCGCTCCGTCTAAAACCACAAAAGGGTTCTTCGAAACGATTTCGCACCTGCCCGGCCAAATGGTGTTGTAAAACCCGTTCTTTATGTGTTTAGCTCTAATGTTGATACCGTTCATCATTAATGCCTCTATCGCTGCTACTGCCGATGTTGCATTTATCTTTTGGTGTTCCCCCAATAATTTTATTTTGAAATCCCTATATTTTCCTGAAATACCCGATACCTCAAACGTCCTTCCTTTATTTTTATATGTTATATCCTTACCTACCTCAAAAAGTTTAGCATTCGTAGACTTGCATCTTTCTCTGATTACGCTGCGCCCCTCCTCTTCCTGCGGCGCACTAATCACAACTAACTTGTGACGTTGAGACGTTATGACGTTGTGACGTTTAATGATCCCCGCCTTCTCCATAGCTATTTCTTTTAAGGTGCCACCCAGCTTGTCTGTATGCTCATAACTAATCGGGGTAATCACGCAAGTCAAAGGCTCAACCACATTCGTAGCGTCCAGCCTGCCTCCTAATCCGGTTTCCAAAACCGCAAAATCAACTTTTTCTTCTTTAAAATAAACGTAAGCCAAAGCAGTATAGACTTCAAAAAATGAAAGCGCACCGTATTTTGAACCCTGATTGTATTTATCTATTGCCGGCTTTAATCTTTTTATTAATCCTATCAGGTCAGCTTCAGAAATCATCCCCTCAAAATCTGGTTTGGGGTCTAGGGTCTTGGATCTCGGGTGTAATATCCTAATCCTTTCCCTGAAATCTGAAAGATGCGGGGATGTATACAACCCTGTTTTATAACCCGCTTCTCTTAAAATATATGCTAAAAAAGCGCAGGTTGAACCTTTTCCTTTTGTGCCGGCAACATGAATGTAGCGCAGCCCGGCTTGAGGATTATTTATAGATGCTAAAAAATCCTTAATCCGCTCCAGCTTCAAAGATTGTTTATAGGGCCAGAAAGGAATTTTTTCATAATTAATGAAAGACTCTAGATATTGAATTGCCTCTGGGTAGGTCATCTTCTAGGTGCCAGGTTAAAATTCCAACACCTAAAACTTAATGCTTGAAGTGCCTTAATCCGGTTGCTACCATTGAAATTCTATACTTATCGCACATCCTGATTACTTCCGGGTCAGAAATAGAACCTCCGGGTTGGATAATAGCCTTAACCCCTGCCTTATGAGCCTGGACAATGGCATCGGGTTTAGGGAAGAAGGCGTCTGAGGCCATACAAGAATTCCGGCTTTTCTTTCCTGCTTTTCTCTTAGCGATAATAACCGCATCAACCCTGGACATCTGGCCTGCGCCTATACCAACGGTAGCTGTGCCTTTGGTAAGCACTATGGCATTGGATTTTACGTGTTTCGCTACTTTCCAGCCGAAAATCAAGCTAGCTAATTCTTTTTTTGTGGGTTTCTTTTTTGTAAGCACCCTTAAATTATCAACATAAACCGTCTTTAGGTCTTTATCCTGCACCAAAAAACCGCCGCTTATCCGCTTAACCTCATATTCGTCTATAACTTGCATATCTTCTAGTTCTAATAAACGCAGGTTTTTCTTGCGCTTAAATAATTCTTTAGCCTCTTCATCAATAGAGGGGGCGATAATACACTCTACAAACCCGCCCTTATTCAATATCGCCTTTGCGCAAGCCAAATCTAATTTTCTGTTAAAAGCCACTATGCTGCCGAATGCAGAAAGAGAATCGCAAGCTAAAGCATCTAAATATGCCTTGGCTAAATTTTTACCCTCAGCTGCACCGCAGGGATTATTATGCTTTGTAATCACCGCCGCTGGATTTTTAAATTCCTTGACTAGCTCTACGGTGCTATTTAAATCTAAAATATTATTAAAAGAGAGTTCTTTGCCCTGTAATTGCTTTACATTTATTAAACCCTGCTCTTTCCCCTTCTCCCGGTAAAAAGCTCCTCTTTGGTGCGGATTCTCTCCATAACGTAAATCCTGAATTTTATTTAAACTAAAACTTAGGTCTTGGGGAAAACCATCTTGGGAATCGCTTTTTTTATTAAAATAATTTTTTAAATAATTATATATAACGCTGTCATAATGACCGGTTAAAGCAAAGACTTCGATACTAAGCCGGCGCAATAAATCTTCTGAAAGCGAGCCCGCGTTAGCCTTTAATTCTTTAATAATCTCCGGGTATCTGGCAGGATTTGAAACTACTGCTACTGACTGGGCATTCTTTGCCGCAGAACGCAACATGCTTGGCCCACCGATATCAATATTCTCAATGACCTCTTCTATGCCCACCGCCGGTTTCTGGGTGGTTTTTTCAAAAGGATAAAGGTTTACCACCACCATATCGATTAAGCCGATGGCGTGCTCTTTTAGCTTGGCCATATGCTCAGGATTATCCCTCAAAGCCAATAGCCCTGCATGGATTTTAGGGTGCAGGGTCTTCACTCTTCCATCAAGCATCTCGGGAAAGCCGGTATAATCCGAGACACCTCTAACAGCAATGTTATTCTCGCGCAGCAACTTTGCCGTTCCTCCGGTAGAAAGAATTTCAACTCCAAATTTATCTAATTCCCTGGCAAAATCTAAAATACCGCTTTTATCCGATACGCTAATTAACGCCCGCTTAATCTTAACCATTCTTCTTCTCTCCGTTTAAATTATTTGTTAAACCTAAAGTTTATTAAATCCGCATCCTGTACTCTATATTCTTTTTGCTCCAGGCGCATCTTTCCTGCCTGCTTTGCCTGGTTTATTCCGCCGGCCTGGGTAAGATCGGAAAAACTGATTACCTCAGCGCGGATAAATCCTTTTTGAATATCAGAATGTATCAGGCCTGCCGCCTCCCAGGCACTTATGCCTTGCTTTATTAACCAGGCGCGGCTTTCCTTCTCGTTACTGGTAAAGAAACTAATAAAACCGTTTTCTCTGAGCGCTGAAGATAAAGAATTATCTAAATCTTCTAATTCTTCTTTTTTTAAAAAAACTGTCGGCCTGTTAGTCATAAGGCCGTAAGCAGAAATAGACGCCTTTTCTTCTTCTGTCAGCGCGCTCTTATAAACAAATTCCTCCTTCTCCAGGATATTCTTTAATTTTTCAAGCAGTTTTTTCTCATTATCCTGCTCTGCGCGGCCTAAACGCGTTTCAACAAATTCTAAATCTTTTAGGATCAAGTCAGCGCGCGATTCCTCTTTTAACAAAATCATATCTGATTCTAAAAGAGCTTCTTCGCCGATAAAATCTAACTGGAGATAAGTCTTTTTCTTGGCTTGGGAAAATTTGTTTATCTCATCCAACCGGCCGTCTTTAATGCTACGCTTGCCTGGATTAACCTCGGGAATAGAAAAAATACCTATTTTCATAATTATTTGCGTTGCGAGGGTATCATTGCCCTGCTTCTTCTTTCTTGCTGGCCTGATATCTGCTTATAATACTAGAAGCAATTTTATGCGGGACTGTTTCGTAATGAGAATAGCGCATCGTATATACGCCTCTTCCTCCGGTAAGAGAGCGTAAATCATTAGCATAGGTAAACATCTCTGCCAGGGGAACCTGGGCCCTGACTACCTGAGACCTGCCTTTGATATCCATACCCATAATGCGGCCGCGACGGGAATTTATATCTCCGGATATCGCACCGAGAAATTCCTCAGGGATAACTATTTCCACTTCCATAATCGGCTCAAGCAATACCGGACCTGCCTCTGCAACAGCTTTTCGTAAGGCCATTGCCCCGGCAATCTGAAAAGCCATATCCGAAGAATCTACTTCATGGTATGAGCCGTCATAAAGAATAACCTGAATATCCTCTATTGGGTAACCGGCTATAGCTCCTTCAGAGCAAGCCTGCCTTACCCCTTTTTCAACCGAAGGAATATAATTTTTAGGGATAGCTCCTCCGAAAATTTTATCTACGAACTCAAATCCCTTTCCTTTTTCCAAAGGTTGAATTTCAATCCAGACATCGCCGTATTGGCCGCGGCCCCCGGATTGGCGCTTATATTTTCCTTGAACCTTAGCACTTCTTGTAATCGTCTCCTTATAGGAAACCTTAGGAGTGCCTAATTCAACTTCAACATTAAACCTTTTTTTCATCCTGCCGATCATAATCGACAAATGCAGATCCCCTAATCCTGATATTATTAATTCTTTTGTCTGGCTGTCGCGGCTTACTTTAAAAGTGGGGTCTTCATCGCTAAGTTTAGCCAGGGCCCCGGAAATCTTTTCTTCGTCCTGGCGGGATTTCGGCTTCACTGAAGCAGATATTGCCGGTTCGGGGAAAGAAATCGGTTCAAATAAAAATTTTTCCTTTCCGTCACAAAGCGAATCAGAAGTCTTTGTTTCTTTTAGTTTAGCTATTGCTACAATATCTCCCGAGGAAACGGCATCAACTGCCCTTTGCTCTTTGCCTTGTAAAACATAAATCTGGCCGATTCTCTCTTTCGCCTCTTTGTTGACGTTATAAAAGGAGGTGTTGGAAGCTAAACTTCCGCTAAAAACCCGCAATAATGACAGTTGCCCGACATAGGGATCGGATATTGATTTAAAAACAAGCGCCGAGAATGGCGCATCTTCTTCTACTATTATCTCTTTTTTATTTTCCGGATTATCTGGATCAACAGCTGTTACATTTTTTCTCTGGGAAGGATCAGGCAGATACTTTATAATCGCCTCAAGTAATTCTGGTATACCCTTATCGTTTAAAGCGCTTCCCCCTAAAACCGGAAAGAGGCGGCGTTTAATAACCGCCTGAGTAAGCCCGGATTTTAATTCTTCTTCCGACAGCTTACCACTCTCTAAATATTTCTCCAAAAGTGCGTCGTCGCTCTCGGCAACTGCCTCCATTAAATCCGCAGAATCCGGGGAATCTATCATTACTGCAGCTTTAGAAAGAACCTTTTGTATGTCCGCAAGCACTTTTTTAGCATCTGTAGAGTCTTTATCTAGTTTGTTTATGAATATTAAACAGGGTAAATTATTTTCTTCTAATAGCCCCCAGGCGGATTCAGTACCCACCTCAATTCCTGAAGCTGCATCAACAACCAGAATCCCGCTATCTACTGCATGTAGCCCTGCAATAACCTCTCCTAAAAAATCAGCATATCCCGGAGCGTCTATCAATCGAATATCTGTATCTTTATAATTGCAGAATAACAGGCTGGAATTGATGGAACTCTTGCGCTCTATTTCATCAAAGCTGTAATCGCTTAAGGTAGTCCCGTCCATCACGCTGCCTTTACGGGTAGTTGTTTTAGTAAAATAAAGCAGGCTCTCGGAAAGAGTGGTTTTCCCGCATTGGGCATGCCCTAAAAGAATTATATTTCTTTTGTTCTCTATAGCCATGATCTCAGTTTAGAGAAGTAGAATAAAAAAGACAAGAAATTAATTATAACTAATTTCTAAGGTAGAGTCAAGTAATAAAAAGGGGACCCTTATTCCAGATAGGTATATATCTTGCCTTTGTAATTGCGTAAGACGTACTTGCCTTTAGCCTGGGAGAGTATATAGTTAGGCCCTACAGGAATCTTGCCTCCTCCACCAGGGCCGTCAACCACGTAAACAGGGACGGCATAGCCGGAAGTGTGTCCCCTGAGTTTCTCCATAATATTGATTCCTACGGCCACAGGAGTCCTGAAATGTTGTGTCCCTTTTACCGGATCGCATTGATAAATGTAATAGGGCCGCACGCGAATCTTTAAAAGCTCATGCATCAGGCGCTTCATGATATAGGGACGGTCATTTATTCCTTTTAAAAGTACTGTCTGGCTGCCCAGGGGAATACCGGCATCGGCTAACATATCGCAGGCAATCTTACAACGCTTGGTAATCTCTTTGGGATGGTTAAAATGAATACTGATCCAAAGAGGAGAATATTTTTTAAGCATAGTGACCAATTTATCGGTAATACGCTGCGGCAGGGTAACCGGAGTGCGTGTGCCTATCCTCAAGAATTCCACGTGCGAAATGGAGCTGATTCTTTTAATTAAATCCTCTATTTCTTCGTCCTCCATAATGAAAGGGTCTCCTCCGGAAATAAGCACATCCCTTATCTTGCGGTTTGATTTGATATATTCAACAGCAGCATCAAATCTGGATGCAGCATTTGATTCTTGATGCTCCCCCACTAATCTACGCCTGGTACAATGCCGGCAATACATGGCACAGTGTTCGGTAGCCAATAAGAGCACTCTATCCGGATACCTGTGCACAAGATGCGCAGCAGGAGAATCCCTGTCTTCAGCGCAAGGGTCAATCATTTCATGAGGCCCGATCACCGACTCAGAAATTACCGGTACAGCTTGACGCCTGAGAGGACAATTTGCGTCATTTTGGTCGATTAATGTCGCCCAGTAGGGAGTTATGGCCATAGACAGCCGTCCGCTGGCTTTCTTTATTCCCGCTTCTTCTTCGGAAGTCAATTTTATGACCTGGGCGAGTTCGTCTTTACTCCTAATCCTATGTTTTAATTGCCAATGCCAATCCTCCCAATCCAGGGGATTTACATCTTTATAAAGGCTTAACTGTTGATAATCAAGGGACCTGCGGATACTGCGGGCCTGGGCTTGAGTAAAGGCCTCCTGTACCGCTTTCTGGTTTTCGGTTACTGTGGTCTGATTATTCATCTTATTGCCATCCTTTTCTTATCGCAATAAAAGAATTATTTTTATAACTTAATTCTCTATATTATACCTTTTTAACGCGTAATTTAGTATCCTGCCTATAATCTGTTCGTGGGTAATACCAATCTCTTTGGCTACTAAAGGAAATATATCTTCTTTGGCTAAACAAGGCAGAGGATTTATTTCTAACACATAGGGATTGCCTTGCTCATCCACCCTAAAATCTACCCTGCCGAAATCACAACAATCCACTGCCTTATATACGCTGGTGGCTATCTGAGAGATTTTCTTACTTAAATCCTCTGAAATCGGGGCAGGGCATACGTATTCGAGTTTATCAGAACTAATCCGTGCAAAGGTATAAAACATATCGCCGAGCTTAAGCCTGCCCTCTATTTTTACCTGGACTATTGGCATGACTTGCACAGAATCATTATTACCCAATATCGCTACTGTGAATTCTTCTCCCCGAATAAATTCTTCTACTAAGGCAGGTTGTTTATATGTATTCAAGATATAATCCACCCTCTTTCCCAGGGCCTGCATATTTCCCACTCGCGCTGCCTCATCCAGGCCTTTAGAAGAACCTTCAAACCTGGGTTTAACAATAAGAGGAAAATTCAAATGATCCAGATTAAATACCGAATCAGAAGGCTTTACCTCAAAAAATTTAGGCGTAGGTAAACCTTCGGCAATGAAAAGCTTTTTTGCCATAATTTTATCCAAGGTTAAGCTCAGAGTAAGCGCGTCTGAACCGACGTAGGGAATACCGTGCATCTCTAAAATTATGGGTACCTGCGATTCCCTGTTCCTGCCCGAAAAACCTTCGGAAATATTAAACACAATATCAACATCTAAATCTTTTATCTTATCTAAAAGTTGCCGGCCATTGCCTATTTTTTCTACTTTAAATCCTTGGGATTCTATTGCCCCAGCAATAAAATCTACGGTAAGGGGGTGGTCAAATTCTGCATTAGCATCAGGAGGGTCTCCCTCTTTAAATATATAATCTGCTTTTGAATCGTAAGTTAAGCCTACTTTTTTCATTTTTGCCGGTTTTAAATAAGAATTTTTGCCTAAGAAACAAAAAAGGGCTCTTTCATCTTAAGAGCCCATATTCCTTTAAGATTTACATTTTTAAACTATTTAACCCCCGGAACCAATATAAAATTTTCACTTATTTTTATTTTCTTAATAATTTTTTATCATAGTATGATTTATTTGTCAAGTATTTTTTGGATTTTTTGTCGATCTTTTATGAAAAAATTGTCATGATTTTCCGTCGGAAAATTAAATAAAATTTTAAAAATGTGGTTTTTTGTCGTTTGTAGATAAAGTAAAAAGAGAAATAAAAAAA
>Ga0180301_10000873_pt1 | contig 23831 bp, 16 predicted proteins | sample GuaBasSediGuay16_FD_121797 | JGI IMG/M metagenome (GOLD analysis project Ga0180301, IMG submission 121797) | Subseafloor sediment microbial communities from Guaymas Basin, Gulf of California, Mexico - Guay16, Core 4569-2, 12-15 cm | ecosystem: Environmental > Aquatic > Marine > Hydrothermal...
ATCTTAAGCAGGATCAAAAAATCACCCTGGAGCGTTATAACCGTTTTCTTAGCATAGGTGAACTTCTGGATAGGAAGGTTGCTGAGAAAAGGGAGGAAGTAAGCACTAACTTTTCAAAACTGGAATCACATATCGGAACAATTATACAAGTGGCGGGTGGAGAAGCCTTTGACCCTGACTTTGGTGCAGCTCTACATCAACTTTCGATTCCCCCTCCTTCTTCAATCGAAGACTACCTTAAAAACAAAGAGTTTTCCACTCATGTTTGTATCTGGCTTTCGGAGATGGTCAAAAGAGGTAACGTAGCAGAAATATTAAAGGATTATGGTTACGCCTATTACTACGAAAGACAGGATAGTTTTCTTAAGGGTTCCATGGTCTGGGAAATAAATCTGGAATTAACAAAACTCTCCGAAGAGATTTCTTTCGATGTTGGTGCCCATGCAAATGAGTTGAGCAGAAATGCCTACAACCGGGTACAGGGAGACAGGATGTATCAGTTTTTCAGGCTGATGATGGATGAAGGGTTGGCAAGGTTCGATACAACATATATTGCGGGGGATTTAAACGGCAATTCCGTTGTAGCTGCTAAAACAGAAGCGGATAAGAGAATCAATCAACTCAAGCAGGCGGGGTTAATATGGGCAGGGGTTGCCGCTACCCTTAAATGGATATGGCCCTTCGGAGCGATTGTTGCCGCCGGATTATCTGCAGACAGATATACGCAGGCCGATAACCTCGCCGATTTGAGGGATTTAATTCCTGCTTATTCGGGTCTGGCCGGTAGAAAATCCATTGAGGAGAATATAGGGAAGTATACAGAGCTAAAAGATGGTTACCTCAGGAGCAAGCACGAACTGGATCTGATTATTGGCTCTGCTTCCGATGGCAGGAGTTTAACCGCAGATGATCTAATACGAGGTTTAAAAGAGGCCATGAACGGAGAACTTGGAAGCGGTCTTGAGAGCTTTATAGAGGAAGTGTTTGCAAGCTTAAGCGAAGGTGATAAAAGGTCCAACTTGACTGCTCTGGCGGCGATTTCTAAAATCGCTAAGGAGAAAGCCGAAAAGCTCGATCTTACCGTGCAGAGGCATGCTTCTGCACTTCTTAAACAGAGAGATAATCTTGCGAATGAGTATAACAGACTGTTATCCGAGAAGAATATAGATTGGGAAGCTTTTACAGGCACAGCAAAAGAGCTTTTCTGCAATCCTTCCTTTTCCAGGGAAGATTACCTCGAAACAGAGCTTTCGGTTTCCGGCAGTGTGAGGAACTGGAATCTTCAGGGCAAAATAGACACTTTAAACGATTTTGGGAAAAAAATAATTTCACTGTACAAATACAAATTGGAACTCAGTAGAAAAGAGCAGGATGAAGAGCTTGCAAGAGGCTTGAGGGAGTTGATAATGGCGAGAGATGAATGGAATGTTAAAACAAATGAATTATACAGTTCGGGCTTAAGTGAGTGGATGGAAGGATTTTCCGCACTTCTTACAAGAAGGAAGAGGTGGAAGCAGGAATATTTGGAGGATTACGGTGAGAAAGAGAGGATGTGGAATGATAAGTTCAGGCTCTTTACACTTAGAAAGGAGCAATGGATTAAAGAAAGCACAATGGAAGCGGTAAAAAGCGCAGGAAACTCAATAGCAGAAGAAATAGGGCTAAAGACAGAACTCTTTATCGGAGAAATAGAAGGGATTACCATACCTGATATAAGTATGGGGGTTAAGGATCTCTCGGAGCTTGTGGATAGTGCCGTTAATGGGCGCAACATGAAGAAGCTCACAGAAAGCGCAGAGTTCTTAACTAAGAGACTCGATGAGAAGAGAACAGCCGTCTCGGCATTTCTTCCGGAGGTTAGAATTAATACGGGAGTTCTACATAAGATAGCCGGCTTTCAATCTCAGTTAAGCGATGAAATCCGGAGAAAAGCGGCAATGATAAACGCAGTTGAGATGAAAGAGATTGTACATAAAACATGGGATGAAATACTCGAAAAAATCGAAGATGCAAATATCAGTGTGGAGAGGGGTATTGCGAGTCAACTTGAAACGGCAGGGTTCCAAGCAAGCAGTGATGTTTTCAGGAGAAAGGTTATTATAGATAATACGCTTCTGCAGGGGAAAGAATGGGAGTATCAACAGATAGAGGGATACAGACATTTTGATGCCCCCGGTTTTAATATCGGGGTAAACTTAAGCAGAAAAGCTCTTGAACAGTTAAGTGGAGAAGTGATAATCGCCCGGATAAAGAAGGCCAGAGACAATCTATTTAAATATGCGAGAATGATTTTCGGGGGTGAGAAAGAGCAGGAGAGTTTCTGGAATGGGCTCGATTCTGGTTTTAAAGATCTGGTTTTAAACAGAAGGGCCGATTTTAAAGCATCATCCCGTTATAAAGAATACGACGATATGGACGGGCTTTTTAACCTGCACGTGGGATATATACCTGTGATGAAAGAGAATAAACCGGAAGAGGTTGCCCAAAGGGGTTACGGAGAGAAGGGCCGGATTTTCGAGCTCTTTTTCATTTATGAAGCAAGGCACGGTCGGGGCATAGGGAAATTGGATCTTCCCTGGTACGAACAGAGATTGTGGGACGACGATAAAGACAATGACGGCAGTTCTGATTCCTTTCTTCGTGCACCTACCTTCAGGTCGGTGGCAGACCTTGGAACAAGTATTGTGGGAAATATAGTTGCACCTGGACAGGGCTTCCTGCTAAATCTGGTTTCGGAAGGAGCCTTCTCTGTATGGGATCTGGAAAACGGGAGGAAAAACGCAGTAGAGGTTTCTTTAAAGCTTGGTAAAAAAGCCGCAATAGGGCTTGTAAGCAGGGGAACAGGTGAGGTGTTTGGAACGATATCTTCCCATATGGATACTTTGAGCCCGGGTATAGGGAAAATAGTCGGTAAGGTTCTTTTTAAGGGTAGCGAGATGGTTGCGAGAAATATGGCAGGCGGGATAATCGACTCCATAGAATATTCAGATTCAGAAGGTCTTTATTTCAACGATAGTAACTTCGAGCAGAGGCTTATCGGTCTTTCTTCTGTTGGAGGATATGCAGGGGGTTTAACCAGGGAGTTTACAGAAGATCTGTTAGGTGATGTGGTGGATGGCCTTTATGGAAGTAACGATAATCTGGGAGAACTTCTAAAAGGGGGTACTGAACTTGCAGCCGGTCTGGCTGGAGAAGCTGCAAAATACGGGGTGTATTATGCTGATACTGCTCGAAATGTATCCGATGGCGATCGATCATTAATTGCAAACAGAGCCTATCAAAGGATGGGCGGCCTGGTAATGAATATAGCAGACATGGGAGCCGTAATGGATTTTGTAAGGGCGATAACGGTCTCGGGAATGAACAACTATAACCCTGCAGAGGCTAATGAAAAGGGAGAACTTATACAAAGATTAGGAGGTCAGGGTCTGCTTGAATTACATCTCTCAGACAAAGGGGGATACATCCAACTGGGTGATGGAGGGATAAATCTGGCAGGCAATCTCTATCGGCTGAGTAAGGGGTTAACATTGCAGGCATCCATTCGAGGTTATTCCCATGAGGAGAAGATGAGAGACTTACTTGCCACGGCATTCGGAAAGGGAGATAGGGCGGCGGAAGAGACAGTTTTACGGCTCTTAAGTGGTAAAGATACTTTATATACCGGGCTTCTCGGTGCAAGGGGGAAAACCGTTGGGGATGGAGAAGGAGGAAGGCAGATTTGGATAGAAGATTTTATGGAAAATCCTTCACAGATTTTGCAGGCCGCAGTAGCCTTGCAGCACGAATCTCACAGGGATGGCGGCCAGTCTGCAGACAACTATCTGGAAACCCGAAGGGCCACACTTTCTCATACAGAGATGGCTGCTCGGCTGGCGACACAATACGGACTGTCCTTCCTGAAGGGGAATTCCGGTCTTGGGCTGGATCTTTCTGCGTATTATACAGCAATTTCCAGGGGTAATGTGGGTGCTTTCAACGACTATGTGGACAACCTGTACGAGAGCGCAGAAGACTTCTGGAAGCTTAAAGTATATTCAGACGGCAGGCATGAGCTTTTAGATGATCGTAGTAGAGATCTGACTCTGGAGTACTGGCAGATCGACGAAAAAGGAGATAGTGTAGCTCTTCTCGGAAGAGAGGTTTTTGCTGATAAAACCGGAAGGTGGAGTGCTTCCATAGTTAATGTTCTGGGAATAGAGCGTGTAGAGGAGATTCTGGGTGCTGATTTAAAGGATCTGGATGTCTACGACGAGCAGACTCTTTTAGATGTAACCGGAATGAACAGGGAACAGTTTAGAGCCATGACATCGGTGGGTCTAGGACCGCAAAAGCTCCTCTCGGATGAGCAATGGATACGATTGGCGGGAGAAGCCCTGCTTAAGAGTCAGGGTGGCAGGTGGGATACCAATGAGGGTCGCTGGAAGGGTCTTGAGGAGATGAGTCTAACCCTTATTGATGGAATAACAGATGGGCAGATTGCCCTGGATCAATCTGCAGATGGCTCTATCGAGAGGTTTACCATTACTGCCAGTTTGGAAAGGAGGGCATCGAGTCACTATTCATGGGTAAACGGAAGAAGAGATCGTAAGTATGAGGGACAGGATTCTATAACTTTTTTCAAAAAGAATCTCGATGGTTCTGTGCTCGATAACTTTACCCTTGAAGGTCTCAATACAATCGACAATATGGACGGCAGCAACGGATGGGGAACGAATGCGATTTACACTAATCCCATAATGGGAGAAGTTCAGGCCGATTCTTTAAGGGCAGGCAAAATCTCCTTCCGGCTTGAAGATACCGGAAGGATAAACTACCAAAATTGGGGTATAGAACAGGCTCTTCTTATTACAGGCGGTAGAGTAATGAGTGGAGAGGAGATTAACTGGATGGGTTATGCTGGAGATAACAATGCACGACACTGGGTACATTCCACCCGGTTTGGTGGCTCCGATGGTTGTGTGGTAACAATGGATATTACCGATACAGAAAAAACAGGTGTTGAACAGTTGCTGGAGCTTAACCTCAAGCTTGAGAGAAACTGGAATATACCTTCCGGTTATACCATTAAAGGCTGGTTAAACGATCCAATGGAATGGACTTACTTATATGACGGTTATCTTTATTAGGAAGCCTCACCCTTGACGGTAGCAGCAGGTTAGCCTAATATGATCAGAGTTGATAGGTGAAAATTATAGAGTCGGGAGTAAAATTAGATGGATAAGCGAATGCAACTTTTTAATTTTATCGAAGAGAAATTCGATCACATGATAGAACTTCAAAATATTCTCACCTCAATCCCCGCTATCGGGCCTGAAAACGGAGGGGAAGGGGAGTTTAAAAAGGCTCAGGAGCTTCTAAAATGGTTAAGAGAACAGGGGTTCCTCAATATAGAAACTTTTGATGCTCCAGATGATAGAGTACCTTCGGCAAAGCGGCCCAATATAGTGGTAACGATTCCTGGAAAATCCGAAGAGAGGGTTTTCTGGATAATGACCCATCTCGATATTGTTCCTCCAGGGGAAAAATCACTCTGGGATACAGAACCGTATACAACCGTAGTTAAGGATGGTAAGATTTACGGCCGTGGAACTGAGGATAACCAGCAGGGGATGGTGGCCAGTATTTTTGCTGCCCTTGCCTTTTTAAAAGAGGGTATTACACCAGCCCCTACGGTTAAGCTCCTCTTTGTCTCCGATGAAGAAACAGGTTCGAACTACGGAATAAAGTATATACTTAATAACTATTCCATTTTTGGTAAAAACGATAAATTTCTCGTTCCCGATGGTGGATTCCCCGATGGTTCAATGATAGAGATTGCAGAGAAGAGCATACTCTGGCTTAAATTCAATACGCATGGGAAACAGTGTCACGCAGCCAGGCCCGAGCTGGGCATCAATGCTTTCGTAGCAGGATCAGAGATTGTTACCAGGTTTGCTAAGTTGTATGAGAAGTTCGGTATAAGTAATTCCCTCTTCACTCCTCCCTATTCCACATTTACACCTACCAGAAAGGAGGAAAATGTACCGAACATAAATACCATTCCCGGAGAAGATGTCTTTTATATGGACTGCAGGGTTCTTCCCTCCATAAAGGTGGATGATGTATTAAAGGAGATAGACAGAATAACAGAAGAGATTGAGAAAAAACAGGGTGTAAAGGTGGAACGGAAAACGGTTCAAAAAGTGGAATCCCTTCCCACTCCAAGGGATTCTCCGCTGGTTAAAGCATTGGAGAACGCGATAAAGGAGGTCTACCAGATAGAGGCAAAGCCCATAGGAGTAGGTGGCGGGACCGTGGGAGCTTACCTCCGTAATGAGGGTTTTCATACTGTGGTTTGGTCAAAGATAGATGATACCGCCCACATGCCGAATGAATACTGTGTTATAGAAAACATGATAGGCGACTCAAAAGTAATGGCTCTGATGATGCTGGGATGAGTCTACACAATTTCACTGTGGGAAATCGCAGATGACCAGCACTCTTCCCTGGGCCAGTAGATCCCTGTTGTGTCTCGTTGCCATTATCTTCCTGGCGTTTTCCCTGGAGATAACAATGTCTGTGTTATACTTTCCGAATAAACCTACTCCCAGTATTCTTAACGGAACCTGACCGATTCTTTCTGTATATGGTGTTTCGTTGAAATCGGTGGTATAGGCAAAACTGCCCCATCTCCTCAACATTTCCGGATCCATCGCATTTTTCTCTACCAGAAGATTCATATCGGTATCGTATATTTCCGGAAACAGGGCGGGGGATATTCGGGCTTCCTCTCTTTTCCCGTGAACGGGCAGAAGGTCTTTCATATAAATCACAATTCCTGAAAACCGATTGGTAGGTTCCCATTCCAGAAGGGTTGGGGGGGAATATGGTCTCTCATGTTTGATAAAAAGTGAGATAAGGTCCGGGTAGAGTGGAAGAAGATATTCCACCCTACAAGATTTCAGGTCTTTTGATAATGTCGATGATATCTTCTGGAGACTGTGTGCAAGTTTTTTTAAATCATTGAGAAGCTCTGGTTCGACTATTCTTAAATACTCCTCTATAAGATAAAAAGAATCTGCAGGAATATCTCCGATTGCCTGTAAAAGCAATTCTTCTGAGTTCATTTCTACCTTTTTCTCTGCCCATTGTCTGGCTTTAGGTAATGCAACGGATTCTTGAGGTATGTCGACAATTATTGTCATATAAAGGATTCCCTCTGTCCAGTCGACCCGTTTTTCAAGGCGGATTCCCTCCACCGCAGAAACAGAAAAACATGTCCCCGCGGCAAATAAATAGATAAATGCAAAAATCTTAAATCTCATCTTCGTAATTGACCCTCGATACCTAAAGCATTTGTTTCGGGCACCTTAAGCCTCATTCCATCCAGAATTATTCCATTTACAGAGAGACCGTTCTCCCTGGCAATTTCTTCCGGAGTGGTGGCAAACCTCCGGGCAATTGCCCAAAGGGTATCTCCCCTTTTTACGGTATAAGTTCCGGTAAAGGCGGCTTTTTTAAGGATTTCTCTCCTGTATGGCTCTACCTGTCTGTATGCAGGAATTACAATTTCCATGCCAACACGCAGTGCCTTGGGGTTTACACGGGGATTGTACTTCTGAATCAAGGCCACCGGGATTCCGTAGTGTTCTGCCAGAGCATAAAAGGTATCTCCACTCTGGATGGTGTGGATGTAGAAGCGCATGAGTTTCTCTTTTTTTTGCTTAAGAGTGTGCAGAACCTGCTCGTAGTGCTGTTCGGGTATTTTTAACATGTATCCTGAAGAAGGAGGGGGGGTTATACCATAGTGGAGCTCCGCATTTCCTTTCCGGAGTATATCCATAGGTAAACCTGATTCCTCTGAAAGAACTCTTAAATCAACAGCCTGGTCTAGCTCTACTCTTTTCCATTTAATAGACTTTTCCCAGGATATGCTAATCCCATTTCTTCCCGGATACATAAGGATTTCTACAACTGCCAGAAACTTTGGTACATAGTGAATGGTTTCTATGGGCAGCAACCCCCTTTCGGAAAGAACCCAGTAATTTCTAATACCTGTCTGTTCTATTACACTTTTTACTTTGTTTAAGCCGCAGTTATAGGCTGCCAGTGCGAGAAACCAGTCACCAAGTTGAGAGAAGTTGTACTTTAGTTTCTGAAGAGATGCATCTGTTGCTTTCCAGAAGTCTTTCCGTTCATCCAGCCATTCGTTTATTCGTAAGTTGTAAGGCTCTATACTGTTCTCCATAAATTGCCACAGCCCCACCGCCCCGGAACGTGAAATTGCATTAACACGAAAGGCCGACTCTATCACAGGAAGAAACAGGAGTTCCGGTGGCAGATTGAAATACTCTATCCGGCTTACAATATGATCCCTGTAAACTTTGGCTCTGGTAAATACACTGTCAAGCCAGTTTAGCCACTCTTCGCTTGAGTATCTTTTTCGATAGAAGTCAACCAGATGATTGTCAGGTATATCGAAAGAATAGACTGCAGGGCCGACGTGAGTCTGAAGGGGCTTATGTGATTTTCGATTTTCGGGGGAACTTTTCTGCCATGTCCTTCTATTTTCCGGTAACAATATCCGGTTATCTGGCAAATTGTCATCGAGAGAGCCTGTATTCAGAGGAAAGCCCGTGAGGGTAATTGCAAATAAAAAAGTCAAAATGTATGAAACTCCGGAAGAGAATAGATTTCTCAACTCCTTCCACCACCGGCAAAGGGTTTATCTCCGAAGTAAATACCCGCCCACTCCCAATCTCCGTGTTTCTCAGGGTCAGCTGGAAAATGGATTTTGCGGAAATATAGATACCAGGTAATGATGCGATAGGACCAGCCTGTTGTCTTGAGATATGCCTCTCGGGCATTTGAGTCTCTGTCAAGATTTGAGCTGTAGCTTACCCTTGGATTGAGGAAAACCCCGATATTCTGGATAAACTGTTCATCGGCGATTGTCTCTTTCTGTTCCCAGGACATGGTAAAGAAATCGACCTTAGACATGTATCTCCTGAGCCTGTTAACATCGTTTCTGTATATTGCCCACTTTACCTGTTTTACAAGCTCATCAAGACTTTCCATGGTCCAGGTTATCTGCTTATAGTTGTAAAAATCCACCATTACTTTCACTTTATGTCTTACATCGGTTACACCCGGCACAATGGTATCCGGGTATTTCAAAAAGGTACTGTATGCCTGCATGGCAAGATCCCACTCACCCAGCTCCTCATAGGTTTTTGCAAGATAATAGTATATAAGACCTCTGTCTATCTCTTCGCCGAAACGGGCTATTAGCTCTTTATAGTAGTTTACTTTCACTTCCGGATCGGATACAAGGTTTATCAATTCTTTAAGACATATATAGTGGACCGATTTGCCGCTTATAAGTAAGTCGGGGTAATTTTTTAATATTCTTTCAAAATAGAGAACTGCAAGCGGATATGCACCCTGTTCCATATAATTGCGTGCAACTACCAGAAGGTGATAGGCATTAAAGGGATCATCAGGATTATTCTCCACATAGGTAGTTAAAAAATAGTTCAATTTATCGTTGTTTCCGGAACTGTAAAGTATTTTTACGATTTGCTGGATAACGATGAATCTGCTTTCGCTCCTTCCTTCAGTCTTTTCAAAAAGGTTGAATAAGTTCTTTAGCTCATCTTTTTGCTCACCAACACCCTCGTAATAATAACTCTCCGGTTTACTACACCCTTGAAAAGCGATAAGGCTTACTGTTAGAAAAGAAATGATGAAGCTAACAAGTTTTACACTCATTTCTATCCAGGGATAATAGCATAGAGTTGGCAAGCGGTCAACGATCTGATAGGATGGCGTGAATGGAGAAGAAAACTTCAAGGTTTCCTAACAAACTCCTGGTAATAGGAATTGTTCTATTCCTCTCAGGAGGGCTCCTCCTGTTAAGAACTACGGGCTACCTTCCAGGGCCCGAAGCACTCTGGCCACTGGTACTGCTTCTTTTTGGTATTACTCTGTTGTACATGGTATTTATTAAAGGGGCTTCGGAGAAATACATTTTTCCGGGTATGTTTTTAACGCTTACCGGAATAACCTTTCTTCTTATCAGCACCGTACTTCCGGTAGGGAAACTGGAGAGGATATGGCCTGTGTTTATGTGCATCGCAGGCCTTTCTCTAATTCCCTATGGACTTAAAAAGCGTAAAAACGCACGCATAGCGCTCATTGTACCGGGGGTTGGGATAGTTATCCTGTCTCTGGTTTTTCTTTTATTCAGTCTGGATCTTGTCGATGCCGAGTTCCTTCATTTTGCCACAAGATGGTGGCCCGCGCTCTTTATGGCAGGAGGTGCGGCCATGGTGGCAGCATATATCGCGAAGGGTGGTACCGATAGAAAATAATAAAAAATTGTTGATAAGCTATTACTACTCTGATAAAATGTCGCCATGAAAACAATAAAAACCATCCTCCCTATCTATTTTTTTATTTTTGTTGCTATAAGCATTTATGGCGAAAGTGAAGAAAAGGTTCTTACCATTCCCTACTCCCGGCAGCTTAAAGCCTACAGTTGCGGTCAAAACAGCTTTCGAATGGTTATGGGCTACTGGGGTGTGGATTTAACAAAAGCCGAAATATTCAGGCTAACGGGCTACAGAGCGACAACCATCAAGGATTTCGAAAGAATTGTGGAAGCACATTTTCCGGATTTCGAGTTTAGAAAACTCGAAAAAAATATAGAAAGTATCAAAAAATCCGTCGATGAGAATCGTCCTGTTTTTATCCAGGTAAATGCGGGGTATCTACCCTATCTTGATTACGAGTCTGCAGGGGGTCATTACATTGTTGCTCTGGGATACAACCGTGAAAAAGAGGTTATTTATGTGCGGGATCCCAACAGCTTCTATGTAGAAGCAATTTCTTATAAAGAATTACAAAAGGCATGGGGTAATCCCCGCCATTTTGTATTCTCTATCTATAAAAAAGATGGTGTATTTGTTAAACCGGAAAACATAAAGCATTATTCACAGGAGGCAAAACCCTTCGGTGCCGAAAAAGAAGAGAGGAAGACGCCTCTCTATCCTGCTTTAATTCCCTCTGTATACACCGTGTTCAATACATCGGAAACCGGGATAAAGAACACCTCCCTTCTTGAAGACTGGCTCTATACGGTAAAGATCCAGGGGCTCTATTTCGGCCACCTTAACCTGGAACGCGCTCCATGGGTCTATCAACAGACTCCTTTTTATGGAATAGGAGGCAATTTAGGCTTCGATTTTGGCAGGAAAAAGCTTCTTTTCGGTCACTCCGATACTCTCTCACCTGGTGTTTATAGACAACTACGGCAAAGAACTCTCGACCCCCGGTCTTTCGATACGATAAAACGCATACCTTCCCTCACCCTGTCATATCTTGTACTGGAAGTATCAGGTTATGCAAATCTGCTGGAGAACTACTACCCCCATCCACCAGCAACAATGGCTTACGAAAATCCGGTCGATCTGACTTCTCTTGTAGGAGGCAGGCTGGCTGCAAGATATGGACTGGGTCAAATCTGGGGATATCTTTCTTTAGGTGGTTCTGTTGACAGTGTTAAGCTCACAGTAGGGGATAAGAGCCGGCGTATTTACATTCCAGGAGGTGATGTAACGATCGGCCCTTTGGAAGGCTCCTTCCGGTATCTCAATAAAGAGCTTGACGGCGAGAACAGTATTCGTATTCTTGCATTTTCGGGAGGGTTAAACCTCAATTTACCCCAGATATCGGGTGGTATTTTTACGGTTCTTAATTTTATAGGTCTCTTTCGCACTTATTACAATTTCAATTATCAGGAGTTTAGATTTACCGGTTCTACTCCCGAATCCGGGATGATTACAACCAGCCACTCCTTTGAGTTTCCCATGTCCCTGTGGTTTCTGAATCTGATCTACGGATTCGATTTTACCTTAAGTAATAACTCACTTTACAGTTTCGATGCAGGAGGAAGACTGCTCTTTAATCAGTTCCTTCCTTACTTTCAACTCCAGGCCGGGTATAAATATACCTGGAATATGAACGAAAAGAACAATCATGCACTGCATCTGGGTGTATATGCAGGGTTATGGTAATAGCTTCATTTTGAAGTTAAACTACCGATGCTGTATGATTTTTCTACTCTCTTTGTTTTTTTCGGCAATACTTCTACAGCCTGTATACACGGAGGAGCTGAGAATATATTCTAGCATGGAGATTCTCTCTCTTCTGGGGCTTGATCCGGCAGAAGCTTTAAAAAAACTGGGACCACCTGCGGAGGTATTTCCGCTAAGAGGAGATGAGGAGTCTCAGGACGATGTTGTTTTTTACTATGACAATCACCTCTATCTTTTCTGGTACAACAACCGTGTATGGCAGGTTCGACTGGACAGAAGATTTGAGGGAGCAATCGCTGGAATATCCATGGGTGATAGTAAAGAGAAGATAATCGATATTCTCGGTAAACCCTTCTATTGTGACTCTGAAAGCTGTATATTTTTACTTCCGGATAAAGGATACCCGGTAAGGGCAAGATTATTTTTTAACAGTGATAGTCTATATGATGCCTATATTTACAGGAGTGATTTCTAGATGGCTTTACTCTGTCTCGAATTAACCGGAAAGAAAATTCGAGAGAATATCCAACAGGTGGAGAAATACCGATCTTCAGTCGATTTAGTGGAACTGAGGGCGGATTGCCTGGCAGGTGAGGAGCTTTTTCAAATACATAAGTTTCCCCTTATGGTAAGCCTCCCTGTTATTCTTTCTATACGAAGGGAGGAGACAGGAGGATCATTCAATGCTTCGGAAGAAGAGAGGCGGAAGTTGTTTGAGCTTGGCCTCACGGGGAACTATGCCTTTGTTGATTTTGAGGCGGGCTTTCAAGTACCTTCACTGAAAGAGAAAGCCCTTAACTCCGGAATAAAGATCATTCGCTCTTTTTACAATTTATCCGGAGTAGAAAGATCTGCCCTGTTATCGTCGGAGATTCCAAAGTTTGAAGTAAGGCCTTCTTCCACGGCCGATTTTTTAAGATTTATAGAGGCTGTTCTATCCCTTAAAGAAGAACCTTCTTGTTCCGGCAGGAGGATTTTCGTTGCCCGGGGAGATTACGGTTTTCCTTCTGTAGTTCTTGCAGAAAAACTGGGCTCTTTTATCACCTACTGTTCTGCCGAAGGGAGGGAATCCGCCCACGGTCATTCCGACCCGGAGACCTTGCAGGAGATCTACCGTTTTAAGAATATTAAAAGAGAGACATCCCTTTTCGGAATTATAGGAAATCCGGTAATGCACACCCGGTCTCCCCGGATACATAATCCTGCTTTTAAACACCTCGGTATCGATGCGGTGTACATTCCCTTTCAGACCGATACTCTCCCCGAGTTCATGAAATTGATGGATATAATGGATATTCGGGGCTTCTCCGTTACAATCCCCCATAAAGAGAGGATAATTGAGTTTTTAGATTCCCAGTCCGAGGCGGTATCGGCAACAGGCTCATGCAACACAGTAGTAAGAAGAGGTAAAAAGCTCCATGGAGAGAATTACGATGTAGAAGGCTTCCTCGACCCTCTTAAGAAACGACTGGGATCGGAAAGACTAAAAGGCATGAAGGCAACTGTTATCGGTGCGGGAGGTGCTGCAAGGTCTGTGGTATTTGCCTTGGTCAGTTCCGGAGTCGAGGTATGTATTATCAACAGGACGAAAGAGAAGGCAGAGAAATTAGCTAAAGAGTTTCGATGCAAATATGAGGGGCTGGATGAATCGGGGCTCGATCTTGCAAGGATATACAATAACCTTGTTGTCCAGACTACGAGTGTTGGTATGTATCCCAATGTGGATGGTGATCCTCTTCCCGAATACGAGTTCAAAAGAGATCAAATAGTGTATGACCTTATCTATATTCCGGAAGAAACCAATTTCTTGAAACGGGCGAAGGAGGCGGGTTGTACCGTTATAGGCGGAGGAGAGATGCTTTTACAGCAGGCATACAGACAGTTTAGTCTTTTTACGGGAAAGCAGTATCCCTTTAATGGGAGCAGGGATTAACCTGTAAGTTTTCTCACTATTACTATCTTTTTAAGTGGTATTTTCACCCTTTCTTTTCCCGGTACGGTGATGCCTGTCAATACGAGTTCGCTAAATTTTTTAGCCAATTCTACCGGTTTAAGCATGAGTTTCCTCGGAGAGCCGGCGGAAGTTCTCTCTATTATTTCCAGCATATCTGTACCAGATTTAACGGCAATTTCTATAAGACGAATTTTCCCCAGATTATCGACCCCCTTTGCTTCTGTCTTCTCTTTTTCGGTCAAACAGGGCTTTATCTGTTCCGGAAAGAGTAGCAACTTCTTTTTGATTCTTTCTTCGAGCTCCTTGCGCATTTTATCAGGGATATCCAGTTTTCTCAATTTATTAAGAAGTTCCTTTTCAATTCCATGTGGCTCTTCGGGCCCTCTCTCCTCCCAATCCCAGCATTCATCATGGCTAACCACATCGAGAGGAAAAGTAGATTCAAGATTTGGCAGATCCGGGAAAGTTGAAGCTATACCTGTAAAATCCTCTTCAAGTGTATCTCCCCCCGATGAAGAGGGAGACTTTATTTCTGGTACAGGTGATATTCCTGCCGAAATTATCTCTTTTTTCCAATTCGCCTCTTCACGAGGGTCAAGGAGATATATTCCCGGAGTCAGTGTAGCTTTAATCCACCTCTTCATCCCTTCTGTGTGCTCTATGAGATGCCTTCTTTCTTCATCCACCACGAGTATCACACCACTTAGAAGCTTTATACCGCCGTACTCCTGCTCCCAATTTTTCATGGTAAAAATTACATTCTGGGGAAGAGGAGATGAGTGAACTCTTTCAAGATGATTATAGAGAGATACAGTATCCTGTGTTTTTTCAAGTCCTTTTATAAAAGATTCCCGGCAGATTTCATAGACCGGATAGTAATCGTACTTCTTAATCCGGGAAATAAGGGCTAAAGGAAACCCATCGGAGAGGGAGATTCCGGGCTTGAGGGTAAGTTCAAAATTGGGTTGTAGAATCAATGAGGGTCGGCTGTGCGAATCCGAGTGTTTATTCGGGAAAGAATCCAGGTTTGAGTTTTTGCGATAGAGGTCTCCACCTGCGTGAACTATTACCTCCAGTGCGATCAGAGTTTCAAGCAGATTCTTCGAGTTATCTTCTATCTTTGCTTTAAGAAGGAGGAGCTTAACCAGTCTCTGCATAACCGAAAGCTCCATTGCCTTTCTTTTATCCAGCAAAAGAATAAATTGCCATACTATTTTTGTATATATATGAAAAGGCAGAGATTGATCTTCTGAAATGGCGGAACTCCACAGATAGGGGTAAAGTTTCTCTCTATCCCATTCACCCATATATTCCCATCTACGGGTAACCGGAACAATTCGGCTCTTAACGGCTCTGACGAGACCTGTATTTAGCAGTACACTGAGAAGAAGGTCGAGCCTTCTACCACGGGGAGTACTTTTAAAAATTCCTGGGAAAATTGAGCGAATCTCTTCCTGATGCTTCTTCTTTATCCGACCATTAGATTTAATAATTTCAGGATTCATGTTCAGATAAGAGAGGAAGGCTAGGAGGATGGATTCGGTAAGCCAGGGTGGTTGATCCTCTACAATTATATTACATCGCCGGTATGGGAAGAGCAATGCTGTATTAATAATTTTTCTCTTAAGCAACAGATTGTGAAGAAGGGGGTTAATTTTTATCTCTTCCTCTTCCCTTAAGTGATTTTTATAAATAATGAGCCTCTTTTCCAGGTTAAGAATATGGCGGTACAAGTCGAGAGTCGATCTCTTTCCTTCAAGAAAACTAAAGAGATTCTCTGTGGTTGGTCTGTTCAGTAGATGAATGGCTGTGAGCAGTTCTGCATCCTGCCGGTCCATGAGGGAGATAATACGGTTTCGCGTGCGGGGTGATTTTAAATAGGAGATAAGCCTCCGGATCAACCTCTCTCTGTCCTTAAGTAATTCTTCGTTTTCGAGATGGTTGTGTATTATCTCGGAGAAAGAAGCCTCAGGCAGGGAGAGCAGTACCCTTTCCCATGTCTGCAACTCCGGCTTGGAGGGATCTTGCCCCATGGAAGAACACCCCTATCGAAATGAGTTAAATAACTTTTACTTTATGGATAAAAGAGTAGCAGGATTATTCTTTTCGAAATCTTTTTGGTCTTCTCTGTTCCCTTGCTTCGTTAACCCTTATCTCTCTGCCGCCAAAATCAGTACCATTTAACTCTTTTATTGCGGAATCGGCGTTCTCCATCTCCACGAATCCGAATCCGCGAGACTTTCCTGTATAACGATCGGTAACGATCTTAACCGATGATACACTACCATACTTTTCAAAAAGCGTTTTAATTTCTTCCTCATTAGATTCGAAAGGAAGATTTCCCACATAAATCTTTTTTACCACAAAGTCCTCCTGAAAAAATAATGCACGAGTAGGGAACTCCATTTGATTTAAGAAAACTTAGCACAAGGCAGGAAAAGTACAAGACTCTCCTTTTGTAAGATACAGATTTCTATAAATCGCCTGAAAATTCCATACTTAATTTCAATTTTGCTTATAACATATTTTTATTTCTGTGTAAACCCCTTGAAATAAGAGGTTGCTCTCACTTATCCCATATCTCGATATGGTATTTATAGCCCTGTTCTGTTAAAAATTTCTGTCTGTTTGCAGCAAAACCCTCCTCTACTGTATATCGGGAAACTATCGAGAAAAAGTAGGAGTTTTTCCTCTTTGGCCTTAGAATACGACCAAGCCTCTGGGCTTCTTCCTGCCTGGAGCCAAAAGTGCCCGAAACCTGGATTGCAACAGAGGCATCCGGCAGGTCAATGGCAAAGTTAGCCACTTTGGATACAACGATAACTTTAACCCCGCCCTTTCGAAACTCATTGTAAATTAACTCCCTTTCGGGATTGGGAGTATTTCCGGTTATAAGGGGAATCCTGAACTCCGATGCAATCGTTTTAAGTTGTGAGAGATACTGTCCGATTATAATAATCGAATCTTCCCGATGATTCTTGATTATCTGGCGGGTAATTTCTATCTTTAAGGGATTTTCAGAGGCAATACGGAATTTCTCCCTGTTATCTGCTACTGCATAGTGAATCTTCATGTTGGAAGGCAATCCGACACGTATCTCATAGCAGTTTGCCTCGGCTATCCATCCCTTTATCTCCATTTCTTTCCACGGTACATCGTAGCGTTTGGGGCCCACCAAAGAGAAAACATCATCCTCGCGGTTGTCTTCTCTTACCAGGGTAGCGGTAAGCCCCAGTCTTCTTATTGCCTGTATCTCCGCTGTTACCCTGAAGACCGGTGCAGGAAGGAGGTGAACTTCATCGTAAATGATAAGCCCCCAGTTTTTTCTTCTAAACAGTGCAAAATGAGGAAAATCCTCTTCCTTGCTGGAACGCCATGTAAGAATTTGATACGTTGAAACGGTGATCGGTCTGATTTCCTTAAGGTCTCCCGTATATTCTCCTATATCTTCTCTGGTGATGTTGGATTTGTCCAGTAGCTCATCCATCCATTGATGAACGGCTGCTATATTTGTAGAAAGAATAAGGGTACTTGTTTTTAGCCTATCCATAACTGCCATTCCTACGATGGTTTTTCCGGCTCCACAGGGAAGCACGACCGTCCCAAAGCCTGTACCGGGTTGATTGTTTCCAAGAAAAGACTCTGCTGCCTCTGCCTGGTAACTGCGTATCTTAAAAGGGTATCCTCCTTTTGTTCTTTCTCTAAGCGAAAAGGGAAACCTCTCACCGTTTGAAAGAGGGGCTTCATCCTTTACTGGAAAACCGAGCTTTATCAGTTGCTGCTTAACGGTGCCTCGATGGTAGATTCGAATATAAAAACCGTGCTCTGCAGGGATAAGTTTTTCTTTAAGGGCTTTGTTTGATATCAATTCACTCTCTATATAATTATCTTCAACCAGTAAAAAAAAGAGGTTTTCATCTTCTGTAGGAAGAAGCCGTATTTTGCCGAATCTTGAGATAGTATCGAGTATTGAGTGAATGACATTCTCGGGAAGGGGAAATCGAGACCAGCACTCAAGGATTTCAACTATTCTGCCTCCGCTGATTCCTGCAGAAGCCGCATTCCAGAGAGAAAGAGGGGTGATCCTGTATGTATGCATATGTTCAGGTGATTTTTCGAGCTCAGTAAAAGAGCCTATATCCGCTCTGGCTTCTTCAAAATACCGGCTGTGCACATCCAGAAGAATAGAGTTATCGCTTTGTACAATAATTGGTTTTAAGTAATCTTCCGTAAACATAGGGATCAGGTCTATACAATTGAGAAGATATACCAAACCCTTTTTTGTGTATACTACCTGCTGTTAAATGCGCAAACCCAACCCCTTGCAACAGTTTAGCTATCTGAATTAAAATGCATCCGGAGGTTATTCCTTGATCAAAAGAAAGAGGTTTATCATTCCCCTTCTGGTTTCAGGGGTGCTCTTGTTGATAGCACTTTCTGTTTACATAGCCAGATTGCAGTTCGACACAACTCTTGCTTTTACTTTAAGAGATAGGGTCGGCAAACACTGGGTTTGGGATGCAAAGATAACTATCAAGAACAGGGTGATTAGATCATTCTATCAATCTGACAGAGGTCCTGTAGAATATAAGTTTACAGGTCTTGAGGAGGGAGAAGCAACGCTATCTATAACCGCTCCCAATTACCAGGCTGTGAGCCTGCCGGTCGATCTGAGCAGGAGAGAAAACAGAATAGAAGAACCGATTGAGCTTATTGGATACGAAATACCGGGTCTAAGTCATTTTATAGTTTTCGAAGAGTGGGAGAACAAGGACCTTCTCCTCGAGCTTCGTCCCGTGGGGGAAGACGGAACCGCAATAATAAATCATCCCTGCCTCGATTTATGGATAGGTGTTAAGCTTTCGGCACAGGTCAAAGACGGAGCCTACGTGAGAGAACCTACAGAAGAGGGCTCTTACAGAGGGGAGGAACTTTTTCTGGGTAAAGCCGAATGGGAGTGGGATCCTTCACCAGAGACCATTTTTCGATACCATGCCCGAATCTCTTCTAAAAAAATAAGCTCAACTCGTGCTCCTTACTGGGTAATGGATTATCTTATAATTGTACCCGATCCCAGACAGATCACTACGGCGGAGATAGACTCCTTTATGCAAAAGGCTCCGCAGTTCAACGATGAAGAAGAACTTATTGCCTTTCTGGAATCGGGTAAAGATAAGTTCAGATACTTTTTCAATACATTGTGGAATATAGAGGGGAGAGTGGATTGATAAAAACAAGAGGGCTTGTAAAGAAGTACGGCTCTTTTACGGCAGTTGATGGAGTCGACTTGAATATACCTACCGGAGAGATATACGGGCTTCTCGGTCCAAACGGTGCCGGGAAGACCTCCACTATAATGATGCTTCTGGGTATTGTAAAACCTACCCGCGGAGATATCTTTCTATTCGGTGAACCTTACAATCCGAAAAGGCTGGACCTGCGAAAAAGGATAGGTGTTGTTCCCGAAAATCATCCCCACGGAATGTGGAGCTGGATGACTGCATACGAATATCTGGAGATGTTTGCAGAGCTCTTCGAAGTTAAGGATAAGGAGAGAAGGATAGAGAAGCTTTTGAGTCAGGTTAGACTCTCCGAGGTCATAAACAAGAAGATAGGGGAGTTTTCCAGGGGTATGCTTCAAAAGTTAAGTTTTGTTAGAGCACTCCTCCACGACCCCGATATCCTCTTTCTCGATGAGCCGATTTCCGGGCTCGATCCTCTTGGGATAAAGCAGATCAGGGACTTGATACTGGAGGAGAATAGAGAGGGGCGAACCATATTTATCTCTTCACACCTCCTCTCAGAAATGGAGAAGATTTGTCACCGTGTTGCCATAATTTCCAGGGGCAGGCTGATGGCAGAGGATAGGATGGAATCTCTGTTAAATAATTTATCTCGAGAACGTAAAATTTTAATAGACCTCGAATCCATCCCTTCTGAATTACCCGATGAAGTTAAAAGATTGTCCTATGTGCTGGATTGCAGGGGAGACGGGAATACCCTTGTTATTACGGTTCCCAGGGAAGGGGATTACCGTAAGGGATTGTCAGAGTTTCTGATAAAGAAAAATCTCATTCCCTTAAGCATCAAGGAACAGATGGTTTCCCTGGAAGAAGCCTTTGTAACCATAACAAAAGAAAATGTAGAAATGCTCGCTGCGATGGGAGAAAGCCGATGAATCTTCGCATACATGCTGCAAGAGTTATTGCGAGAAGAAAAACATTGGAGACCGTATTAAACCCCGGATTCTACATTGCCCAGACTGCGGGTTTACTTTTAGGGTATATTTTGATAACCGGATTTACCGGGGCGATAGATTCGAGCGGTTTCTCCTTTGAGCTTAACCCTGTGTACGATTTTGTGGGAAGAGCAATGGTTGGAGCATTCGGTAGAACCTTTGTTGACAAACTATTCTCTGAAGGGCCCTTTCTGCTAGCTCTGTATATCTCCTTTCTGCCTTCATTTTTCTACCTCTCGATCAATTCGGTTTTCCGGTTTAGCTTTGAAAAAAAGGTAGGGGCTATTGAGCTTATATCTTACGGTCCTGCCGATGGTACATCCTGCTTTCTGGCATCCTATGTAAAAGATATTCTTCTTACACTGTTAACCATAGCAATTCTTTTTATCTATTTTGCCGTGGCAGCCTTTAATAATAACATTGTACTGGGTTCCCGGTTTCTCTACTCTGTTCCTCTAATCCTTTTCACATCATCCGCCCTCTATGCCTATGGGATACTGGCTGCGGTTGCAACCGATAACGCAGTATCCGCCATTTCTCTATACATGGGAATAGTGATTTTCTTTCTGATAATACTGATGGGTACATTTTCAATTGTAAGTGGATATGTATCTACTCTTTCCGGTGTATTTACACGGATCGCAGGATGGCTATCACCACTTTTTTACTGGAATTTGAGTTTAACAGGCGTGGAAAGCGGAAAAGCAGGGTTTTTTATTACGGGGATTGTTATTCTCTCTGTGTTAACGGGTATTGTCCTCTTTGCAAGTCATCTTATAGTCGGAGTTAAAGGGGTTAGAAAATGAAAGGGAAGGCTGCCGGTTTTATATTGGCTTTCTGCGTTACATTATTTGCTTTCGCAGATGTACCTGTCAGGAAAGAAGAGTTTATATATTCAATTCTTGCTTTCAACGGCAGGGATTACTCCGGCACTTTTGCAAGGGAGGAGGCCGATACAATTTATCTTATTGCAGGTGTGGATAATTTTTTGACAGCAAAAAAGACCTTTGTTTACTTCTGGCCGATCACCGGGGAATGGCGCACCGATACCCAGGGTCTGGATCAGGAGATGTCGGGTACCCTCGAAGTATATTCAGATAAGGAACAACCGGTAAAACTGACTCCCGAAAAATACACCTACTACAATGTCAGAGGAGTGTACGAACTGAACTGGAATGTTGCAAAGGGGAAGGAAGCGGATAAAGTAAGAAGTCATTACGAAGATCTGGTTGATGAATACTGGAAAGCAATTTCGGAGTATTATAATAAAAGAGCAGAATACGAAAGCAGGTTGGATAAAATAACCGGCGAAATCACAGAGCGTCGAAAGAGAGGTGAAGATGTTACATCACTTCTGGAAGAACTAAAAACCATGAAGCCTCCTGCTCGACCCCAACCACCAGAAGAGTATACAGTACCTCCTGTGCCGGTTAAGAGCGGATTTATAATCAACTTACCTGTAGGAGAGTACAGAATCAGGTTTTTAACCCCGGATGGGTTTATCATGCAGGGATCTGAGAAAAAAATCGTGGTTTTCGAGAAGAGAAGAGAAGGGGGAATCGGTTACGAAATCATTCCGGGAGATAAGTGGACCAGACCGTCCGAATCAAAAACCCCTCACTCCGTACTGTATGTGGACGGAACAACGGATCTCTATCTCAGACCTTTTTACCAGGATGAGTTTAACGATCTCTACTACGAGAAGATGAGAAGAAACGACAGCCGAGGTAATCCCAATTTGATGAAATGGGTTCGAATGCAGCAGGTACCGGAGGCGAGAATTGAGATGTCTCCAATGGACGGTAATATCACAACTGTAACGGAGGAACCCTTTTACGTGGAGCAGGTACAGGGTGCTTCACTGGGATACCGCATTGTACCCTTCGATGCTGAGGGTAAACATGAGGGGAGAGAGCCAAGCATAAGGGCCTTCCATATTCCTATTGAGAGAGAGAGGGGAGTTTTAAAAATTTCTCTATTTGATAGGGAAGGGAAGCAGATTTTAAGTGGAAAAAGGCAAATAAGGGTGATTCCAGGAGCTGGATTCAAGACCGGGCTTTTCCTTCTAGCCTTTGTTCCGTTGTTGGTTATGGGAGTCGTCCTTTTCTTCAGAAGAAAAAGATACTCGGATTAACTTCATAAACCGGCGTCATCTACATGACAATCCGATAGTGAAATCCTATAATATCAAAGCTATACACAGGCATTTACCGAAAGGAAGTTGATTAATGACATCCAGAGAGCGATTTCTTACATCCTTACAACATCGAAACCCCGACAGGGTTCCCATCGATTACCAGGCGAAGAGGGATATAGACAGAAAAATAAGAGAGTTCTATGGAGTTAAGACTGAACGTGAATTGCTCGATGTGCTGGGATGCGATTTTTACTACCTCTCCTGTCGGGATATTTCCCAGAATGAAACTTGTATCCCTATTTACAGGGGACCACAGCTATTTATTACCGAAAAAGAGAGAGTCTGTCCCTTTGGAATACGTTTCCATAGAAAAGTCTACGATGATAAGTTTGGAGTGGATGAGGCAATCGAAGGACCTTTAGAGGGAGCTACGACACCACAACAAGTATTAAAGCACAGATGGCCTGATCCCAAGTGGTTTGATGTTGAACCTCTGAGCGCAGAATGCGAAGAGTTTAAAGAGAGGGTCATAATAGGGGGGTTCTGGACGGGAATTCTGGGGCACAGCTACAGGATGATGGGTTTCGAAAACTTTCTCTTGAATATGGCCATGCGACCGGAGGTAGTTAAAACCCTTATTGACAGAATGACCGATTTTTACCTGGAACTAAATGAACGGCTTTTTTCTGAGTTAAAGGGCAAGATGGATGTCTGGTTTTTCGGAAATGACTACGGGATGAAGACAGGGTTACTTTTCAGTGAACAGATGTGGCTTGATTTTTTCTACGAAAGCAATCAAAAGCTTATAAGCCTGGCTAAAAGTTACGGGATGAAGGTGATGGCGCACTCCTGTGGATCGATAGCGCCGCTCATAAAATATTTTATAGAGCTGGGGGTGGATATGCTGGATCCTGTACAAACAACTGCAAAAGGGATGGACCCTCGTTTTTTGAAAGAGCGGTTCGGGAAACATCTGGTTTTCCATGGTGCTATAGATACGCAGGATATTCTTCCCAGAGAAAATCCAAAAAACGTTTACAAGCATGCAATTGAGATGATAGATATTCTGGGTAAAGATGGTTGTTATATCTTTTCCTCCTGCAACAGTATCCAATCGGATACGCCGGTAGAAAATGTTGATGCCATGTACAAGGCAGCCAGAGAGTATGACTTCTAATTACCCCCTTCCTACCGGCGAGAAAGGGCTCTTAATATCGTTTCAGCGACTTAAACACTGCTAAGATCCTTATTGATTTTCTCCGGATCGATGGTAAAATAAAATATAGCCGGTTTCAGATAGCGGCAATTCCTGGTAGGGGTCATCCCTTCTCTTTTGTGCTGGATGAGCCTTACGGAACGGAGTTTATAAAGGTGATGGCTTCGACCAGCCAGTTTGCAGACATAGAGGAGTCCTTTAAAGAC
>Ga0180301_10000874_pt1 | contig 23811 bp, 41 predicted proteins | sample GuaBasSediGuay16_FD_121797 | JGI IMG/M metagenome (GOLD analysis project Ga0180301, IMG submission 121797) | Subseafloor sediment microbial communities from Guaymas Basin, Gulf of California, Mexico - Guay16, Core 4569-2, 12-15 cm | ecosystem: Environmental > Aquatic > Marine > Hydrothermal...
AAAGAGTTTGGTTGCCGATGTATGTTCCACCAAAGCTTAAACGATTTTTGAAGCTTAAATATGGAAGAGTTCAAATTTCTCGTGTTGAAAATGAGTATTATGCTTACATTAGCTTTGAAATTGAAGAACCTGAACCTTATAAGCCTCAAGGGTGGATTGGTGTTGATATTGGTATAAATCACATTGTTGTGGTTTCAGATACAAAAGGAAAGATAAACAGGTTCTATGATAATGCTATATCTTGGAAAAAGACAATAGAATATAAGAGAGCAGATTTACAACATACAAAAGATAAGAGAACAAAAAAGAGTGCTTGGAGGGTTCTGAAAAGACTTTCACATAAAATTCGAAATAAGATGAGCTACATTAACCATAAGATTGCCAAAGAAATCGTTGAAATAGCTAAGAACAGAAGGTATGGAATAGCGATAGAAAGACTGAAGGAGCTAAAGAGGAGGAAGGTTGGAAAAAGACACCGAAAAAGACTCCATAAATGGGCGTACCATGACCTTATCTCAAAAATCGGGTATAAAGCTAAGCTTAGCGGAGTTCCAGTCAAATTCGTCAATCCAAAGAATATGTCAAGAACATGTTCAAAATGTGGTTATGTTAGAAGTAGAGTTGTTGGCAGAAAGTTTAAATGTCCAAAATGTGGGTTTCAACTTGACAGGGACTTGAATGCTGCAAGAAATATTGCTAAGCGGGCTTTCCTCTCTGCATTGAAAGGCGGGGATTCCACCTCGTAAGGGAGGTGAAGTTACGGTATGAGGACAAGTGTACTGAATGGGAGGAAGTTGAGGATATCAAAGTTGAATGTGTCTTGGATTTGAAGGGGTGATTCTTTGGAGAAGGTATTGTCCGTAAGAGAGCTTAAGGAGAGAGCAATTAAAGAGTTTAAGGAGAGATTCAAGCTTGAAAAGCTACAAGCCGTAAAAACAATACAAGATGGAGAGGAGTGCTATGGGAGGATTGATTATTTCTCTTACGATGAGAACAAGGATGAGCCGTTTGCTTACGTTCAGTATGAGTTTGAATATGGCTTTAGGGAGTTAGGAATAAAGCACAGATTTTATGCTGAGGATTTTGAGAAGAAAAAGATTGAGAAGGTAAACGAAAAGGAATTAGGAAGATGCATTCATTACTACGAATTTGAAAGATATACAGGAGATACACGCAAAGCTCTAACGCTTGGCGGTGTGGTTGAAGAAGAAACAAAGCTCTATAGATGCAGATTTTGTGGCGATACTAAAATATACTAGACGGTGTTAGAATGATTATTGAAGTAAGCTATGATGAAGAGAATGACAGAATCTTTTTTACGAAAATAACCAAGAAGACAGTAAATCTCAAGAATTTTTTCACAACAAAGTTATACGCTAACAAATTCGATGATTGTGTTAAATCTATAATGTCTACAAGGACATTTGCCATTTTAGATTTTCCAAGCATAGAAACAATGGAAGACCTCAAAGTGTGGGGATTGAAAAACGAGAATGAGAGAAAGCGGTTAGCTAAGCTTCTGAAGGAAATTTGCAAGTTGATTTTTCGGTGATTGAGATGATATTGATTATAAGAAAAGGGAAGTTAAGATTTGATGGTGGACTGTCAGCATATAGGGATGTCTTGGAAATGCTAAGATATGCTGGAAAGATAGAGATTCTTGAAATTAGAGAGGATGAAGACTACCTTACTGTTGAGTTTGAGTGTCTGAATGATAAATGGGCAAAGGAGTTTCTAATTCCAAGATGTAGAGCGAGAAGTGTTCCAATATATACAAAGGAGGAATGGGTGTTAAGAGATATAGAGAACAGGGCAGATAAACAGGACGATTGGATAAAGGAGCGTTATAGAAAGTTGTCTCCCGAAGAGGTAAAGAAACTATGCGGGGAGGTGTGTGGTGATAAAAGTGGATAATAATAGTAGGGAGAGAATGTTAGATAAGTTAGAAGGTTCGTTGGAAGGAAATTGTGAGGTGATGAGCTACTGGAACAATGTGATAGCGAGTGACATTGATGAGTTTATGAAAAATGCAAAGGAGCTGAGAAAGAAAGAAGCTCTTGTGGCGATGAATGAAATTAGGAAGAGTTGCTACATTATATTAGCGACACTTGAGGATGTTAAAAGGATTTTCTACGACTACTATGATTTGAGGAAGGAAGGTGATGAGGATGAATGATGAGGTTGTTATTACAAGGAAAATACCTGTTAAGGATATAACGAGTGCTTTGAGGGCTGATTGGAAGGATATAAGGAAAGAGCTTAGAGAAATTTTGAGAAGTTATGACATTCCTGAGAAGTATGAAGAGAAGGTATTGGACGATATTAAGGGAGAAATAGCAAAGAAGTTAGGAGGACTACCGTATAAGGAGGAGCTTTGTGATGTGTTGACCAAGCTTTACATTAGACTTGCGAGGATATTGCTTACTGGGGGAAGGGAGGTAGATTTGGATGAATTAGTTGAGAGAATTGTAAGGGAGATTCATCCTTCATACGATGGACTGTTGAAACAGACAATCAATATAGAGAAGAATTTGATTAAATATGCTCTGGAGAGCTATTTTAGGGATGATTGGTGGATTAAGGAAGAAACAACACTTAGTAGAGAGGAAATCAATTTTCTTGATGAGCTTGTTAGAATGGGTTTTGGAGATGATAGGGACGATGTAATAAGATTGTGTGTTCTTTTTGCATACTTCAAGCTCAAAGATTACGAGGGTAAATGTCCGTTCCCACCAATGTGTGATAAGTGCAAGGTTAGAATGAAGCTTATGCCTCCCCACAGTTATGAAGAGGAAGAGTGGAAGGGATGGATTGCAGAGTGTCCTAAGTGCAGAGCTACGAAATATGCTGAAAAAATTGGTGATGGGTGGGTTGGATGAAGGTAGATTTGGAAAGAAAGTGCATCCATTGTAGATACCGTGTAGGGACATATTGTGTATTGAAAAGAAAAGAAGTTATGCCAGATATGAGTTGTCCTGACTTTGCACCAGTATGTAAGGTGAGGAAATGAAGGAGTTGCGTATAATAGAGCTTGAGAATAGAGTTGAAATATGGGAAAATAACAAGCTGATTGCATTCGGGAAAAAGAGTGGTGAGATGATGGACTTTGTGATATTCGACGGAAGCAGGGTTACGCCTGAGAAGAAGGATTGGTTTATCAAGAAAGTCGTTGCTGAATGGGTCGAAAGGAAGGAATATGAATGGAAGGACCTGTCACACAATAAAGAGTATCTCGAACTACTGCTGATTGATTATAAAAAGAAAATGGGGGGATAATATGGGGATTGATTTGGTGATATATGTAAAGAAGGACGATGTCAGGAGGTTGCTGGACATAGATTCTGACTATCCGGATTGGAGTGCATTTCTTTTCTTGCTGAAGAAGCAGGTGAGGTTCTACAGGTTCTTGGAGGAGATGGGGCTAGATGAGAGGACGAGAGAAATTAACTCGAAGGAGCTTCTGGTGCATCTGGCAAAGACTAACAAGAAGATTGAGGACAGAGATGAATGGGTTGAAATATTGAGCAAATTCGATTTGATATTTGCTCCTGATACTTACACTGATATTAACGAGGAGGAGTATGTTCCATTAGATGTTGTGGAACATGGAGTGTATGATGTTATCAGGAAGCACTTTAATGAGGTTATGGAGTTCCTTGAATCAGGAGTAGTATGAGTGGCATTGAGAATTTTGTAAACAAAATAATACAGGGAAATGCCTTAGATGTGCTAAAGAGGTTGCCAGATGAATGTATAGACTGTGTCATAACTTCTCCTCCTTACTGGGGCAAGAGACACTACAAAGATGCTGATGTTGAATGGGATGACGGATGGAAAGGACAGCTCGGATTGGAAGAAACTCCTCAGAAGTTTGTAAGGCATTTATTACAAATTTTCAAGGAAGTTAAGAGGGTTCTCAAACCACAGGGTAATGTGTTTGTCGTGATAGACGACACTTGGAGTGGTGGTGGAGTTACCGATGCTGAAGGAGTTTCTCCTTCTGTAAAGCTTAGGAAGGTAAGGAGGAAGTCTCTATGCTTAGTGCCTGAGATGTTTGCTATTGGAATGGTCTACAAGTTGGGATTCATATTGAGACAGAAGATAATATGGGCAAAAAGAGTTCTGGACTATAAAAACAGAGAAGCTTTTGGAAATGCAATGCCAAGCTCTGCTAAGGATAGACAGAATCATACTTTCGAGTATGTTTATCATTTCACAAGGAGTGAGAAGTACTACTATAACCAGTTGAGATTGCCATTAAAAGATGAAACAGTAGGAAGGATGGAAAGGGCAAGGAAGTTAATTATGAGAACAGGGCTACCAGTAACGAGTAAAAACAAATATTATCAAGCAATAGTGTCTGGTGGGGTTGAAAATTTAGGACAAGCTGGAATAGTTACGGGGAGATTCATCAGTAATAAGTTAATTTCGGAAGGGAGTGTGTCTTTTAGTCCTTGTCTTGAAAGTGCAAACGCTCCTGATGTAATACAGATAAATGTTGAACCTTTCCCTGATGCACACTTCGCTGTTTATCCTACTACACTTGTCAGATTTTTAATTGATATAGGATGTCCTGAAAAGGTTTGCAGTAAATGTGGTAGACCATATGTTAGAGAGTATGACAGTGTTGATGTTTCAGATAAGATAGATTGGAGGTACTATGGTGCAGGCAATGGTGGGATATATAGTGGTAAGGGAGTCAAGGACTATGAATCTGCTATGGCACAGAATCCTTCAGATGTTAAGAGGAGGATTTTGAGAAGTATAAGCAGAGCAAAAGTTCCAAAAGGACTAAAGCCTACATGCAACTGCAATAGTGGTTATGACCACGGAGTAGTTCTTGACCCGTTTTTAGGGAGTGGAACTACTGCTTATGTAGCCTTGAAAACTGGCAGAAAATTTGTTGGCATTGAAATTTCAAAGGAATACTGCAAGATTGCAGAAAAAAGAATCAAAGGGCTGATTGTAAATTTGGATAAGTGGTTGGGGAAGGATGTCAATGAGGTGATGATATGAAGTGGGGGGAATATTTGAAATGGCTTGATAAAAATCGAAATAGAGAGGAAAGACATTCAAAGGCTATTGTTGAGGAAGTTGCAAGGGTTCATGATTTTAGTGTGGATAATGTGAGGATATTTCCGAGGAGAAAGATTAGTGGCTTGGAGTTTGATTTGCTTTTAGAGTATAAAACACCTGTTAAAGAGACGGAGAGAAATGTCGGAATTACATATATGCCGTATAAAAAGACGAGGGAAGAGAAGATACTTGGTATTGAGTTTAAAGAGGACAAGTTCATAACTGCTGTTGAACAGGCAATTAAAAGAAGACCTTATGTTGATTATATCTATGTTGCTGCACTTGCTCCACTTGAGGTTTGGAATCTTACAGGGTTTTTCCAATTGATATATTATGGAATTGGTCTGGTTGGATGGACATATAATGGAAAAGCTCTATGTTTGATAAAGTCCAGTTGTAGAGTTAGGCATAGAATGAGGTATTTTGTGTTTGAAGATTTGGTTGCAAAGGTTGTTGAAGCTCTGCATAAGTCGGAGCTTTACTTTGATAGAGTTGAGAGTAAGTTAAAGGCTCAACAAAAGTTGGATTTGGGGGTGAATGGATGAGTAGAAGAGAGGTTACCGTCTGTGATGGATGTGGAAAAGTTATTGAAGATGTTAGCAAATGTTACAAGTTGAATCTTGAAACGAACAAGTTTTGGGATGGTGTTGAGAGCAGGTATAATTTGATTCAATTGGACTTTTGTCCAAAATGTGCAATGGAAATAATTGATGAGTATAAACACAATAAAAGGCGATAAGATGAAGGAGTCAGGGAGTATATGTGATAAGCTTGATGACATAATAGCAAGAATGAATGTAATGTTTGTTGTCCTTTTGATTGTTTTAGTAATTCAGACGGTATTGTTATTTACTGTCTGTTGGTTGTTGTCGGAGATGGTAAAGTGAACAGATTGGACAAGCTGTATGGGAAAGTATTAGAGAAAAACACTTTTGAACAGATAAGTAAGGTTTTGGATAAAAATAATGTTCCAATAACTGAAGAGGTTGGGTTTGTTTGCTTGATTATGGATTAGTAGTTTTGATGAGCAAAGGAATAGCCGTCCAAGGGATTATAGAACATTTGAAGAAAATTGAGCCATACATTAGCACATTCTTGTTGATAAAAGAAGTTTCAGGAAGAAAGATAGAGAGTTGGGGGTTGAGAAAATGACTAGCAGGGAAATTGAGAAAGAAGAAAAGCAGAAGAAAAAAGAGAGTGAAAAACAATGAGTAAATATTCGGAAATTGTAAAATCTATAAAATTCAAATGTGCAGTATGTGGCAAAGAGACATCTCTTATAGTTAATAGCATTTACGATAAGGGAAAGGATGTGTGGTATGATTTTTGCAGTATCAAATGTTGGGAGGAATGGGAAACAATGAAAAGAGAAGATTTAAAGGCACAGATAGGGATAATAAGAAAGTTGTTGGATGAGTTTGAGAAGAAATTAGAAGATAGGAGCTTTTGGAAAAATGTAAGTAAACCAGACAGAGTAAGGGAAGTGGAGGCAATAATAAAAGCATGTGAAGCATTGAAGGAGCAAGTTAAAATTGTAATTCCTTGAGGGTGTTCAGATGAAGATAACGGAGCAATCTTTGTATCCACCTCTTGTTGGACTTTTAAAGGATATGGGAATTAAATCTGTATCCGAAGTTTCTGTTGGAAGAAAGAGAGCTGACATTTATTTCAAGCTAAACTCAGAGAAATTTGTCCTAGAAGTTAAGATTGACGAACCGAATACAACAAATGTGCTTAATGCCTTCGGACAAGCTTACGATTATGCCAAGAGAATCGGAACAGGGAACATTGTCATAATGCTTTACCCAAGCAGTATAAGGAATGTTGCGGTTATTGAACCAGAAGTTGTTGAGAGAGTTGCTTTGAATCAACCAGTTAAAGCTTGGATTACTACGCAGTTCGAGAGTTTCAAGGAGGTTGAAGGTAAAGCACAGGATGTATTTGAAACTCTGAAGGAGCTTCTGGTGAAGAAGAAGAAGGAGATAAGTTTTGATGAGGTTGTGAGAACGATAAGGAATTGTGTCAAGGAGATGAACTCCGTCATATACCAAGTTAGAACAAAGGAACTTGTAAGTGAGGTTGTCAATAAGCTGGAGTTGTTTGCAACCATAAGTGGAATGGAGAAGGATACCGAGAGACAAGTTGTCTATCTTGGCTCTTATCTGCTTTTTAACCAACTGCTGTTTTACCATATATACAGCTGCAAGACAGGTAAAGTTCCTAAGATGGAAACAGTCAGTAGTGTTAAGGAGCTTGAGGATTACTTTGAGAAGATATTGAACATAGATTACAGAGCTATTTATAGTGTCAACATTGTAAGAACTATTCCTGACAATGATGATGTTGTGAAGATGATAAACAATGTCATAAAAGCTTTGAAAATGATTAAAGTTGAGCATATTTCACACGATTTAGCTGGTAGATTTTTCCACGAACTTATACCATATGAGGTAAGGAAGGTGTTTGCAGCGTTTTACACAAATCCTACTGCTGGTGATTTACTCGCAAAGCTTACAATTGAAAGATGGGACGATAAGGTTATTGACCCGGCATGTGGTTCTGGAACATTGCTTGTTTCAGCATATAAAAGGAAGATGGAGCTTTGTGGCAATGATTATTCGAAGCATAAGAGATTCCTTGAGGAAGACATTACGGGCATAGACATTATGCCATTTGCTGCACACTTAACTGCAATAAACCTAGCCACTCAGAATATTGAGCAGGAGACAAATGTTGTTAGAGTAGCTGTTGGGGATTCTCTGGAACTTGCAAAGAAGCTAAGGTTCGGCAGTGCTAAAATTACGAGGTTTAGCAAGCTCATACAGAGTACAATAGATGATAGCATCAAGTACACAGTCGATAGGAAGGGTGCTGTTTCTACTGATGGTAAGGGTAGTGAATTTGAAATTGGTAAGTTTGATGTCGTTATAATGAATCCTCCTTTCACAGACAGGAACAAGATGCCAAAGGAAATGAGAGAGAAACTAAAGGAGAATCCTTTAAGTAAAATCTGTGGAAATCAAGTAAACCTGTGGGGATATTTCTTGGCATTAGCAGATTTGCTGTTGAAAGAGGGGGGAAGGATTGGTGCTGTTATTCCTATAAACATTGCAAGAGGTAGAGCTACAGAAGAAATACGGGAATTTTTGTTAAAGAATTACCATATAAAGTATGTTGTCAAACCTGTTGGATTTATGGCATTTAGTGAAGATGCTGGTTTCAAGGATGTCCTACTGATTGCTGAAAAGAGGAAACCAAAGAAGGGTGATGTTACGAAGATTGTGTTTGTTGTTGAAGATGACCTTGGTAAGATAAATTTAGATGTTATGGTGAATGATATTAAAAAGTGTGGTAAAGGAATTGTTGATTACGGTAAATACATTGTTTGGGTGGTTTCTTCTTTAGATTTTGCTAGTTGTACGGATACCTTTATGATGTATCTCAGGGGAAGGTCTCCATTTGTTGCTGATAGGTTCATAAGATTTTGGAACTGGTTGAGGTTGAATCCAAAACTTAGGAAGATAACATCTGATGAGATGTTTGAAGGTGTATCCACTTATCCAGAGGGTATTTCTAGTTTAATGTTCATTGGAAATCCTCTTGATAGGAGTCGTGTTAAGAGAAATGTAATTATGAGGGTTAAATCTGTTGGTGATAGAAAGGTGTTTGTCGATACTGATATAGGAGAGTTTGAAATTCCAATTGGACATGTTAAACCAGCGATTAGAACGCTTACATCTGTGAAATCGTTTAGTGGTGTTTGTGATTACATTCTTACAGGGGGGTTTAATGATTTTGATAAGGTTGTAGGGATATCGAAGTTCAAGGATGAATTTGATTTGAATGATTTGTTGGGGAGAATAAATGGTAAGGAAACCTATTGTGCTATTCAGAGGAAGATAAATCTTGTTTCACGAAATACACACCTTATTGTTGTTTCTTCAGATAGGAAGTTCTATACTACAGATGCTTTTCATTGTTTTAAGTGGAATTGTAAGGAAGCTAAAATACAAACATTGTTGCTCAATTCTGTTGTTGGTTTGTCTCAGATTGTCTTACTTGCTAAGGAGACAACCGGTGCCTTTAGTGAAATTGGACAGTTAGATTTACAAAGGGTTTCTGTGTTTAATATTTCTAAGTTGAATGATAATGATATAGGGACATTGTTGAAGCTCTATAATAAGCTTAAGGATGTTGAGTTTCCATCGATTAAAGAGCAGTTAGAGAGGAGGTTCTGGGCTAGAGTGGAGCTTGATAGAACTGTATTGAAAGTTTTGGGTTTATCTGATGCTCAGATTGACAAACTGCTACCTAAGTTATACGATGGTATTGTTGATGTCTTGTCGTTGTTTGATTAGATGAATAGGGTTTTATAGTAGTACAATGGAGAGAGGTATTGGGGATTTAAAAAAGAGGTATGAGGAACTTAAAGAGAAGTTTGAAGGAGTAGGCATAAAGGATGTAATGGAAGTTTATAAAAAATCCAGAAAAGCTTATGATGAGGCTGTAAAGCACTTTTATTTTTCTGAGGGTGTTGTTATAACAACTGACAGGACGAAGTTGTAGTTTGTTGTTGGAAGGCTATGACGGTTTCGCATAGATTTCCCTAGCTCTTAGCAATAATTTTGCTTTTTCAATATCTCCATCACATCCTCTTGCCACTCTTATTGCACTTCTTACGTCTCTTTCTTTCTTTGCTACTTCTGTTGCAATAAATCTTGCAAGTTTTTCATCCAGTCCTTCTCTCATTGTTAGAACCTTTGTTGCTACATTGATGAATTCTTCTTTTGTATATTCTTTTAGATGTAAAACCTCAAATCTTGAGAGAACCTCTTGTGGTACTTTATCTATACGATTTGCAGCAGCTAGCACTCTTGTATCTGGCAAATCCAAGTTTACTCTTTTGTTGTGCATCATTATTACGAGTTTTTGACTTTCACAAAGAGATAAAAGAATAGAATAATCAACTGTGTTTAATTTGTCAAACTCATCAATTATCAAATGTCTTGGTTGCATTTCCATTAAAACATCTGCTATTCCACTTTTTGTTGTTCTACTACCACAGGCATATGCACTTCTCGGTAGTTCGGATATTAATTCAAGAAATAGACTCTTCGCACTTGCTGGTGGTCCTACTAGTAATATATGAATTGGTTTCTTTGATGTTAGTGCTATCTTGATTATGCTCTTTAATGTGTCGTATCCTATAATTGGGCTAAATAGTTTGTCAAGTTCTTCTTCTGATATTTCGTATTCGTCTTCGTTTTCTCTTATTGCTCTTTCAAGTTCTTCGATTGGAACATTTAATTTCCAAACGGAGTAATTCCCTCCAGTTGCAATTCTTTTTATTATTCCGTGTGCTTCCAGTATAACTAATTGAAAGTAGTCTACTTTTACACTGTTTTCTGTAAATATGTCGCTCTTTTCCTTACAGAATTTTAGGATTCTTTTTGCGGTTAAAAGTAGGTTCTTTTTCTCTTTGAAAAATAATGTAAGGTCAATCGTCGGTGTTTGATTCTCTTGGGATGTAGTGGGGGCATCCGTCATTTTTGTTGACACCTTCGTTGAGTTTGAGTGTACATTTGCCATTTTTGTAGAAGTAGCATTTTTTACATTGTGATTCTATTAAGTTTATTTCTTGTGTCATAGTTGTAGTAGTGTGTCTATCTTCTCAATAAACTTTTTCATTGTCTTTTCGTTCTTAAATAGCTTAACTAGTTTGGTCCATTCTCTTATTAAATCTCTTTTTATTCTTCTTGCATCGTTTTCACTTACTTTGAACTTCGATGCTATTTGAGGAACTGTCATTTTAACCATTTCTGTCCATTGAATTAGATTTTTAATCATTATGAGCATTTCTTTGTTTGTTGGTTTATATTTGGATGTTATTGCTGTAAACGATGCTTTGACATTGTCTCTCTGAATTTCTATTCTAACTTTGTGCTTTCCTACTGTGAATACATAACCGTCTGGTTTTGCATTGATGTAATATTTTTGTTTATTTACAACAATACATACCATTTGTATCAACTCCTTTGGTTTGTTAGAAGCTCTGATAGTTTTCCTTGTGCATGCGTTTTATATATAAAGTAACCCTTGATTTCCCATTCAATTCCACATTTGTTGCAAAATGTGTTGTATAAATGCTCATAAACTTCGTTTTTAACTTTCTTTAGTTCTAATTCGCTGTTACATATAGGACATTTAAACTTCATATTGAACACTTTTGTTGCAAACTATAAAAAGTTTTTGGTTTGCAAATCCCACCCTACCCACCCAGATGTTCCGAATTTAAGTTCTGCCTTTCTCAATCTGGGGGTGTTATTTGTAGGTTGCAGTTGTATTCGGATGTATTGATTTTGTTGTTTTTTGTTTATGCTCAGCTTTCTGTTATGCATGCTTAGAGAGGCGAAGTTTTGGTTCAAATATCTGAGTTGCAAAATGGAGCATTTTTGCTCATTCCTGTATTACCATTATGTTCACTTTTCCAAATCCTCTTGAACCACCACCACCGATTGACTGTTTTTTCGATGCTTCTACTGCCAATTTTATGAACTCCTTGACATCTGTTGGTTTTCCTGTAATCTCAAATACAATCCTGCCATTTACTAATACTTCTGGGTTTGATAGTTCTGATTGTCTTCTCATTGGAAGTATTACAAGTTTTCCTTCTATTTTTCCTGTTGAAATCTTGACATCTGGTGCTTTCATTCCGTTTCCGTTGCAGTATTTGTTTACAAATCCTTTCAGGAATCCACCGTTGACATATGGTTCTCCTTTACTGTTTCTGAGGAATATTCTGTCTATGTGTTGTATTTTTTCTAGCATTTTTTCTTTCTCTTTTTCTGACATATCGCTGGTTATGTAGTGTCTTTCTATTAATGGTTTAAATACTCTGATAATATCCGGTTCTGCTGGATGTGGTGCTATTATTGGTGATTCTGGAATTACTGCAACTTTCATTGTAATTTCAGAGGATTTCGAACTCATTTTCAGACACCTTCCTTATTTTGTTCCACTGGCATAGAGGTCCTATCATATGGTGGTCTTTTCCTATGCTTCTTAGAAAGTTTAGAAGTTCTCTTCTTGTTATTCTTCTTCCTTTGTTTGCTTCAATCCATTCTAGTAGTTTTTTGTCAAATTTGGTGCGTTTCCATATTGTAGGGGCTATGGGTTTTTCTTCTTTTGGTATAAATGAAACATATGTTTTACCTTCTTTCTTTGCTGCAATTATTGTATGTGTGTCGGTTTCTTGTATATCTACTTCTTCGTATTCATCGTTAATTTCCGTTATTTCCTTTGTTGTTTTGTTGTAAATTTTGGTTGAACCTTCTAAAATTACGATTAAGTATTTGTCTGTTTCTGTAACTTTTTTAATTAGTCTCATTTACTCACCTCTGCTTATTAATTGTTCTATGAGTATAATTATATCCAAATCTCTTCTTGTTGCAATTACTCTGTAATGCTCTGTTTCCTTTGCTTCTGCGTCTATACTTCTCTCTGAACCTACAATTTCCCTCAAATCTTTTAGCGATATTATCAAACAGTTGTCTTTTTCTAGAATCTCTTTTAGCAATTTCCCACCTCATTAGATTTCATCTATGTATGGAGCTATATACGCTGTAAGCTGCAAGATATCTGTTTCAGATGTTATTTTTATTGGTAGGTTGTTTCCAAATTGTAGTGTTACTTCTTTGTCCTTTATTGTTTTTAGGATTTTTTGTAGGTATTTTATTCCGTATTTTGCTGTTGCCTCTTTTTCTACTTCTGCCTTTATTGTGTTTTCTGCTTTGATTTTGTCGTTTGTTCCGCTTATTATCAATTTATTGTCTTTTGCTTCTATCTTTACTTCTTCTGAAACTTTGCCTATTTTGTTTATTGCATTTATCAAGCTTTTTAGGTTTACTTTGGCTCTGCATTCGTTGCTAATTATCTCTTCTATTTGTTTTTCGTTTGGTTGGTCTCTTGGTTCTAATGCTGGAATTGATGCGGTTTCTTCACCGTTGCTAAATGTTATTCTTTCATTGCTGTTGGTTATTTTTATGTCTCCGTGTGTTACTAGTTCTGTTATCATAGATAGATATCTTGAATCTGCTGCTGTGTTAAGGGGTTCAATGTCTATAGGTATTATTGTTGCTTTTACTAGGGTTACATGTGTTGGGTCTAATCCGCCCAAAATCAATCTATCTTCTGTTGTTTTTATCTGAACTACCTCTAATGTGGAACACACAAAAGGTATGGCTTTTTTCAAAACTTCGTGTTCTACAACCAAACCCATAATTTCACCTCCTACACATATATACCAAATTTACCAGCACATCTTCTAACTATTCTTTCAAGAGATTTTTCAAACTCTCTAATTTTATAAACTCTAACACTTCTTCCGTATTCTCTGCATAATCTTGCCACTCTTTTGTCGTTTATGCCGTATAACCTTTGAAATATTGGAAAACCTTGTGGGAATCTTTCAATGTTTACAAATTCTTTCATTGTTCTAACTGCCATTACTGCATCTTTTGTAAATGATGGTGCTATTATTGTTAGATACCATCCATCTGGTAGTTTTCTTACTTTTGAGTTGACATACTTGGCTGTTATTGGGTTTTCTGCTCTTATGCTCATTTCAATTGCATATTTTCTCTTTGGAATTGCTATGTCAAGTAGTGGTGATGAGAATGGAGTTGCTATGACATTGCTTCTTCCGAATAACCTTCTGCAAACTTTGGCAAGAATTTCTTCAGCTTTTTCTGCGTAGTAGTATCCAGCTCTTGAAACATATAAGATGTCATTGATTTTGTATTGCAAGTATCTCTGAATTGCTCTTGTGAGTTGCCTTTCTGTCATTCTGCCGCTACGATATCTTTCAAGCTCTCTTGGAGATAGTAGTGTTGTTATGTTGAACACTATTTTGTAGTTCTGCCATACATCTTCTTCATCTTCAAATAATGGTGATGCTGTTATTCCTGTGCTGTCGATGTGGAATGGTGGAAGTGATACATATTGGATGTATGGATATTCTTCGCATAGCTTTTTTACAATGTTTGATGCAAGTTCTATTGGTATGTCCAATCTTCTTGCGATTTCTCTTACAAACATTGGTTCTGCTGATATCCAGTTGTATACTTCTCTTACTATTAGTCCGTATTCTTCTTTGCTTACTCCTCTATATCCTCCGTGCTTTACAGGCATTATACGACCTCGTTGTTTGATGGTTCTGGTATTGTAGGTGCTTCTTCAATTTCTATTTCTGGGTTTTCTTCTGATAATCTTCTAAGTGTGTCTTTTAGTGCATTTGGTAGTTCTTTTAGTTCTTTAATTGAATCGTCAATTATGTAAATTAGTGCTGCATTTGCTGTGTCTTTGCCGTATTTTCTCTTGAATTTGTTGTAGAATTTTTCCAGCTCGTCGATTGCCTTCTCTAACTTCTTTGGCTTTATTCTCTTGCTCTTGCTTGTTTTGTAGAAGAATATGAGATATTTGGTTAGAATTTGTTCCACTTTATCACCTTGCTTTTATTCCAAGAACTGTAAATATTGTATTTAGTCTTCTGAAGTGTTCAATTTTTGTCTTTATTCCTGCTTTATCACTGTTCCATATAGCTGCTGCTATTTCTTCGTATAGTTGCTTTACTGTGTATATCTTTCCGTGTGCAAACTTTTCCCATACTGATTTTGTGTAGCATTTTGGTAGTGCTTCTGTTACTCCTTTGAGTGCATCAATGTTGTCTTTGATAAACTTGTTTTGCAGTTCTTCCATTATGTATTTGATTCTCTTTCGTCCTTCTATAAGTATATTGTTGCATATTGCTTCCATTTGGTTTGTCAATTTTTCAATGTTCTTTGTGTGTTTCCTGTAGATTTGCTTTAGTTCCTTTGTGTTTGTTATCGCTTTTGCTCCTTCTTTAACTTTGTAGAAGTAAGACACTCTTAAGCCCATACTTCCGTCTATGCTGTTCATTATAATTATTCCATCGTTTCCTGTGTCTATAAAGCAATATATTCTCCAGTTCTCATGTTCTATGTTCAATTTATGGTTCTTTGCTATTTTCTTCGCTATTGTTTCAACTGTTTCATTTGGCACTACTGTGTATTTGCTTCCGACAATTGATACAAATTTTCCGTTCTTTACTATCGCTTTATACGGTAGCTTTTCGCCAAATCTTTTCAAGTATTTTTCAACTATACCATATTCGAGTTGGACTTCTTCATCTACATCAAACTCTACAACAAGTTTCTCACTCAATCTTCCACCTTCCCAACTTTCTTATCTGGTTATTTTCTCTATTTCAAAAGCTCTTGGCACTGTCCCATCCGTCGTTGTATCCGTCGTTGTATCCTCTATCATATCCGTATTTATATCCGTATTTATATACATCTAGAACTAGTTTCTTCAGTTCTTCCTTTAGTTTTTTAATTATCTTGTCGATGTCCTCTTCAAATTTGGGATACAAATCTCGTGCAGAGCTAGTTATTTCACTCCTTTTCAGCAAGTTTTCACCTCCCCAAGTTTTTTCATATGCTCTTCATCCAGATAATAAATCTAACTCATCCTTGCTAAACTTCTTGAGCAATCTTTTAGGCACTTTAAAGAATCCTATGTCCTCCATTTCTTCGTCCTTGCCCAGATGTAATGTCCCTCTGCAATCCCATACATTGATGTAATATTTGGGATTGTAAACTCCTCTGAGCTTTTTGATTTTCAATGTCTTTGTTGTTCCGTCGTATTCCGCAGATATGATGTCGTATCCTATTCTTTCCAGATACTCCTGTAGCTTGTTGGGTTCTACCTTTACTTCTGTTGTTTCGTATACTGTATTCTCGATGCTTTTGTGTTCTTCTTTTGTGTGTTTGTAAAATTCTTCATTGCTAAACTTCTTATTACAAACATAGCATTTGACCAATTTTCTCACCTTTTGGGGTTGTTGCTCAATCTGAGTATGTGTCTGCCCATAGTTCGTGTTCAAATGGTTCTGATTCTGTTGCTCCTTCCTCTTCAGCGTCGCTCCATCCGTCGTCGTATCCTGTGTTGTATCCTTTGTCGTATCCGTATTTGTACACTTCTAGAATCAGTTTTTCCAGTTCTTCCTTTATATCTGGATGCTTTTTAACTATCTTGTTGATATCTTTACCAAATTTTGAATATATCAAATCTCGTGCAAAACTCAATATTTCACCCCCTTCAAGCGTTTTAAAGCTTCCTTCAATACCAGTGGTTTATTAAATTTGCTATGTCCATATGTTATGTGTGCTATTTTGTAGTCAGTTTTTACTGTGATTTTCTTTGCACCTGTGTCTTTGAAATATTCAATCTTCTCTGTGTCGGTTGTGTATATCTTGTTCTTGTATTGAAATCCTTTGTCAATTGATGCTAACACTAGCTCTGCCTGTTCTTCTGTTTCATACTCTGCAATTACTATCAATGGCATATGAATCCACCACACTTTCTTAGAAATATTATGAAATCAACGAGTGTTGTGTATAGGGTATTTGAACCTATACGCTTGATTTTGAGTTTCTTCTTAGGTATATAGAAGGATGCGTGCTTGATGAACATCTCTATTGCTTCGTCTATGTTCCTTCCTGCATATATTAGCTCCTCTATTTCGTAGAATTTTAGCTCTGGTAGTATCTTCTCTATTTTGTCTGCCCATTCTAGACATTTGTTTTCATCTACTGTTTCGTTTTTTAAACAGCTTGGTAGTTCTTTACAACCTGCCATTTTCATAACTTCAAGTATTCTGTCCCAAGTTGACCAAGGTACACTAAACCAGTTTGCATAGTCCTCTCTACCTTTTCGTGGTTCTAGTTCTACTGTCATAGTTTCACTCGTATTTTCTGATTTCTGATAGTAGGTTTCTCAGTTTTTCCATAATTTCTGTGTATTCTTCCTCAAAATATTGTCTGAGTATTTTTTCTTTTGATTCAAGGAGTTCTATTGCTCTTGTAACTGTTGGTTCGGCTGTTTCTCGTAGTAAGAATGGTGGTAGTTTGGATATTTTCTCTTTTTCTCGTTCTTCTAGTTCTCTTTTCAGCTCTGCTATCATTTCAACTCCTTCTGTTGGTATGTCGTGGCTGTAGTATTTCCTAATGAACTCTTCAAAGCACGCAAGGTTCGGTTTTCTTCCTTGCTCTTCGCACCATCTGTGGAAGATTTTTCTTATGATGTTTTCCATCTTTTCACCATTAGTAGTTTTATGATTTTTCTTTTTATTGTTTGTGGAAGGTTCTCAATATCTCTTTTGATTGGGATGAATACTCTTTCTGGATTTTTATTGAAGAATGCTGCAATCAATTCGCTGTCTCTACATTTGACTATCTCGTATATCTTTTTTCTCGGAGTGTTTTCAATGTATCCTACTAAGTCCGAGTCTTTGTATATGATTGTGTATTTACCAAATGTTTTTCTCCTTATGTTATGGTATGAGGAGGATAAGACAGGTTGTGATTCTAATATTTTTTTGTAGAATTCCTTGTTTTTCATATATATGTCGAGTGGTATTTCTCTGCCTCTTATTGTTACTGATATTGAAGCATTATGTGTTGTAAATTCGATTACTTTATGGTTTGTAATGTAGACATCTTTGTGGAATGTTACATATGGTATCGTGCTATCTCCTGTTTTTATTGTATATGTGCATTCTGTTGTTTCAATTTCATTTTTTACAAAGTCCAACACTTCATATGCTTTTTCTCTTAATTTTTTGTCTTTTATAATGTCTAAGTGTTCTGGTTTGAATGTTGCAGATATATTGGTGATTGTTGGTTCGATTCTAAAGACATTTATCTGCTTTATAGGTGGTTCTACTTTGTTTAAGCTTTTCAAGATTCTGTTTTCTAATGTGGTATATGCATAGTTATTTAGGAAGTATATCTTTTTTGGGCATTTTCTTGATAGTTTTGGAAATATTAGTTCCATTACCACTTGACGACCTTTAGGGGTTTTTATTTCGAGATATAATGTTGTCTTGTGTCCTAACGTCTTTCTTCCGAGTGTCTTTGATACTTCGCACATATTTGTGGTCAATACTTGCATAAGTTTGATGTATTTCTTTGATTTGTAGATTCTTGTCTTTGAAGGTACACTACAGATTCTGTCATAGCTTGTATCTATATAGTCGTATAGAAGGTTTCCTTCCTTTAAAGGTAGCATTTTACTGCTTATGTAGAAGTAATGGTATGCTGGGTGTATTGGTGTTGATTCGTATGAATATATTAGGTTGTACGTCTTTTTGTCCCGTATCTGTGCTACACCTTCGGGTATTTCCAAGTCGAAGTCTATGAATCTTTTTACTATGTCAAGTATGAACTTTTGTGTCTTTATTGGATTGCCTCTTGCTCCTATCTTTATTTCAAATGCTTCTTCCTCCAATTTTCCGCCTCAGATGTCAGATGTTATTTTAATTGTATGTGTTAGCAATTCTGTTAGTTTTGGTGCTTTGTTTATCGTTTTCATTAAATCTTCTGTATTTGCCAACATTGTCGTTACAACTGCTAATTCTCTGTGGTTTGTTGCCATCCATTCAATTACATTAACAGCTTTTGTGATGTTTGCTGCAACTATACTTGCTGATAGATACTGTTGTTCTGTGTCAAGTGTTTTGATTAATGCTGGATTTTTCAATAGTTCTTCGAGCTTTGGTATTGGTTTTGTTGCAAATGTTGCAAATTTTGGTGCTATTGATTTTCCAACGGTTGATGCAGCATATTCGTATATTGTGTCTTGGTCGTCTATGCCTATTATGTCCTCAGCTAATGCTGTCCATTGTCTTGGTGTTGCAAATGGTTCGAGTGTTTCTGTGCTGTCTGGTTTTGTTATTAGTTCGTTTTTGAATAAACTGAGGTATGCACCTACTCTTTTGTCCCATTCGTCGTGGTTCTTGTTCATATACTCAATCCATTCTTCTACGGTTGGTGGTTCAACATTTATCACATAGCATCTGTTTATCAATGGTGCTGGTAGGTAGTTTGCAATGCTTGAATGTTCTGGAGAGTTTCCAGCTGCAACTATCATCACATTGTCGTTGAACTTTATGTATCCTGCACTTTTGTCATACATTAATTTATATGCTGCTGCTATTATGTCCATTCTTTGCACATTCGTTATTTCGTCAAGGAATAAGATTCCAGCACATCTGAACATCACTTCTGCCCAAATCAATGGTTTGTATCTTACAAATTCTGAATCTTCTGAGTTTCTTGGGATTCCTATTAAATCTGAAGGTTCAATCTCTGTTAATCTTAGGTCGTGGAATACGAAGTAGTCTTCTGGGTTTTCGAGTAGTTTTTGTGCTACTTTGTCTGTATATTCAACGAATTCCTTTCCTTGTTCCTTTGCTATTTCTTCTGCTGTTCTTCTAACTGTTTCAGTTTTTCCAATTCCTGCTGCACCTAACAAAATCACACTTCTTTTAGGATATAGAGATTTCAAAAACTCCTTAACTTTTGAAACTCTCAATATTTCACCCCTTTTTCGATGTGATACACTCTATCAAAACCATTTAAGGATAAATCTGTAGATGATACAAGGATTTTATGGCATCTGAATTTTTTGAGTTCTTTTTCACATTTGTCTTTGTCATACCACATACAATCGGTGAGAACTACGGCAATATTCCAAGGTTTTTGCAGTTCTCTCTTATATTCTTCAATTATTGAATAAAACCGGGTTCCACCGAATCCTTTTGGTCTGATGTTTATGATGTTGCTTCTGCTTTTTATTGTGTCCTTTCCTACTATGCCGTCATTCCACCATACAATCTCTATCTTACTTGCTTCTCTTATCATACCTGTTAGTTCGGATATAAATTGTCTGAGTTCCTCTTTGCTTATACTTGCACTTGTGTCAATGAAGCAATAAATATCAGGTTTACAAATTTGTTTGTTCCCAGCATACAAATCTCCAAGCTTCCTGTTAGGTTTTGTCCAAGTTTGAACCTTCAACTTCATTATTCCATATGCTATTGCGTTTTTTACAGCTTGTTTCCAGTTAACTTGTGGTGCTAACAAGCTATCTATTATTCTTTCGATTTCACTTTTACCTATTCCTGCAACTTTTGCATATATCCTTGCTTCTATTGCCTTTTTCATTATTTCTTCTTTTGATACTGTTCCTTTGCTTAGTTTTCCTTCTTGTATCGTTCTTCCTCCTCCTTCTTCTGTTAATAGTAAATCGCAGCTAATATCTGCAAATTGGAGTTGTAATTTTGTTGATTTTTTCAATAGTTGGTCAAGTAGTTCTTCCATGCTTTTGTTTTCTATGTCTTTGAAGATTTCGTCGAATATTGGAAATCTTACATTGAAATCTGTGTTTACAATTATGTTTATTACTGCATCTGCTGCTATGTTTGCTGCGTTTATGAATTCCTTTGTTATAATGATACCTCTTGTCTTTGCGTAGTTCTCAGCTCGTTTGAAGTGTTGAAATAGTATATGTAGTAATTCGTGTGCAATTGTTGCCTTTTTTATGTTCATTTCTAAGTTGGCAAATCCTTTGTATAGAATTATTTCGTTGTTTCGTGTTACTGATGCGTATCCACCGCCAATGTTTGTATCTTTGTCACTTACAATAACTGTGAAGTTCTTAAGAAACATATAGTAGAACGGATATTTTGCTGCTAATGCTATCTTTACTTCTTCAAATGCTTCTTCTGGTGTCATTGCTTTCCCTCACTTTTTATACTGAAAGATATTTTTCATAATATCTCTTTTTGTGCTTTTCATAGAAATCTTTTCTGACTACTTCATAGTAGTCAATGTTTTCCCAGCCTTCCAAGATATCTTTGTGCTTCTCTTCCACATGTCTTTTAAGATATTTCTCTACTTCTCCTGTAGAATTTCCTTCAATTAACTTCTTTCTACAAATTAAGCAAATTCCGACCCATTTTTCCATTCTCACACCTATGTTACTTCTTTGTCATCTGGTTTTGGTGGCATTGGTATTTTGATTATTTCTTGTTTTATGATGTCGTTGTTTTCAAGTGCTAAGTTTGTTATTACTGTTTCAAACAGTCCTGCTCTCACTTCTTTTGTTAATTCTTTTACTCTTCCAACAATTAGCTCTATTAGTGCTGTGTCTACTTCCGTTTTGCCATATTCTCTAATAAGCTTGTTTAGCTCTCTTGAAAGTTTATTGCGTAATTCTCGGTATTTTTCAGTATCTTTGATGTCTTTATCTTTTAGACTTACAGCTGTTGCTGCATAGAAAAAGTTGTATTTTGTAAATGGTCTTGTTGACATCAGCTTTCACCTTTTGCTACTGCTATTCCATCTGGTTTGATGTATTTGTAGGTTGGTATTTTTAGTTCGTCGAGTTCTATAAAGTCGTTGAACTCTTTGATTGCTTCTTCTGTTATGTCCTTGTATTCTTTGCTTTCTTTAACTGTATGATATAATCCAGAACTGTCGTAATCTCCAACGACTACTATTCTGTCCCCTGCCCATCTTCCTGCATACTTGTACTCCTTTTTGATGTCCCCACCAGCTCCAATCTCATTTGATTTTCTCAACAAAAACGGCAAAATTCTACAACTGTTATTTGCACAAATTTCCCACAATTTTAATGTTGTGGGAACAAAATATTCTTTCTTATCCAAATTCACAATTATAAAATACTGACCCAATATTTCACCTCCTTATACCTCTAACAAGAAATCCACCTTGTAGAGAACCGGGAACGGGAGTTTGTCCTTGTTTTGAGAAAATTTCTATGTTTTCCTTGTTGTTTAGGTTGTTGTGGATTATGTATCCACTCTCATTGTTCTTCCTTGTGATAATGTGGTATCCACCTCTTGTTTCTGAAATCCAAACTATATGTTCTTTTAGTAGTTCTATTGTGTTGTTTAGTGTCTTTTTGTCCTTGTTGTCAATGTCAATTATGAAGTATGGTTGTCTTGATGTACTCCTTGCTAATGCTGAAAAAAGCTTTGTGTCTATCTTTCTGAATGTCTTAATGTCAAATTTATCGCTGGTTATTGCCTGATAAGCCCATTCATTGATTTCTTTGTTAAATAAGTTAAACGCCCTTATTGTGCTTTTTGGAGATAGGTCGATATACATAGCGATGCATTTGCTTGGTATTGTCTGTCCTGTATTGAAGTCGATGTAGCATTCTTCTACATATCCAAGCTTTCTGAGCTTCCTTATGATGTATTCTGGTTTACTTTCCTTTAGTATCGTTTTGTCTAATATTTCTTCACTTCTTGAAATTTCACCGTATTTTTTCCTTGCTACAATCATTGCTATTAAAACTTCATCCTTTTTAAGCTCTGGTACTACTGTTTTGCAGAATCTGAGAAGCTCTTTTTCATTTACTAACAGACTCAAGTTTAGCACCTCTATATTTTTCTCTGCTTACTTGCTCTTCAACACACTTTAAGAAAATCAATACTATAAGGCAAGCTCTTTTGTAAATCTTTTCCTTTGTCTTCTTGTCTATTTCCTCTTGTGGAATCATTTTTTCGCCTTTTGGGGATTACTTCATAGTATAGACAATTTTTCATCTTTGCCACTATAATTGTTGCCTTTTTCTTTTCTACCTTCTTTATTACTGTATATCCCTTCAGAAGCTCTTTTGTTACGAATTTGTAATCTTTGAAACATTTCCATAGTGTTATGTCTAAAAGTGGTTCTGGTTCATCGTAAATCGTATATCCAAATTTTTTCTCGACCATGATATAATTTCCAAGCTCTTTCATTGCTTTATCTCCTTAATGCTTCATTTGCCAATCTTGCGATATCATCGGCAAGTATCTCAATCTTCCTGTTAATCTCATCTATTTGATACTGCAAATCGTCTATCTGATGTTGTAAATTGTATATAGTGCTTCTTAGTTTCTTAATCTCTTCATTGAGCCTTTCCTCTAACTCAATTAGTTCATTGTGAGCGTAACTCATCCTCTCATCCCCTTAGCTTTTCGTTTATTTCCTTGATTTCTTCGAGTAGCTTTTCTTTTCTTTTTAGAAGCTCCAATATCTCTGGTTTTATTCTTGGTTGACATTTCATCTTTAGTGCTTCACTTAGTTTCCTTTTCTTGAATTTGTCGCATTTATGACATTCCTTTAAGTATCTTAGAGGACTCATACATAGTGTTGGTGATTTGCCAATTTCTTTACTGTTAACGGTAACTGTTTTCATTCTCTCACCATGGTCTTCTTGGAGGTTCTTTTCTCTCTCCTCTGTAGTATATGTGTTCATCTCTTGGTAGTGTTATTGTTGTATAATTTATAGTGAAGTCATGAAAGTTAATGTCTATTTCGTTTTTGACTTTATCAAGCTCTTTTGTTTTTATGATTGCATTTTTAGGGTTTTTTATATATTCTTCTCCGTACTTTTCGTATAGTTGTAAGATGATTCTTTCTAAATCTTTCACATGAATTTTGTTTTCTCTCAATAGTTCAAAAACAAGTTCTTTCCACATGCTTTCACCTCACCACGGTCTTCTCGGCGATTCTTCTAACGCTTGTTCGTATCCATCTTCGAACCCTACTCTGTATGCTTCCTGCAATATGTCGTATATTGTGTTTATAGCTTCTTTGTCATTTTGCAGTTTTTACAATGGAAGGGATATGTATCTGTATCTAAAACAGATTTACAAAGAGGACAATTCATGATTACACCTCAGTAGAGATATTCATAATATTCATACATAACAATGTTCTCTGCACAATCTCTGCACACATTTCTTAATTTTCCTGTTGGTGTTTTCACTAATATTGTTTTCTTCTTTTTACCGCACTC
>Ga0180301_10000875_pt1 | contig 23808 bp, 30 predicted proteins | sample GuaBasSediGuay16_FD_121797 | JGI IMG/M metagenome (GOLD analysis project Ga0180301, IMG submission 121797) | Subseafloor sediment microbial communities from Guaymas Basin, Gulf of California, Mexico - Guay16, Core 4569-2, 12-15 cm | ecosystem: Environmental > Aquatic > Marine > Hydrothermal...
AAGTTTGGGAACCGTTTCTTCTTAGCGACTCAACGTTGTAATCATGTGGGCTTAGAGGCTATTATGTTTTTTGCCCGGCAACACTCCGTCCTGATCTTAGATTGATGATAAGCATTGCTGCCAGTATGCATGCTGCACCACCCAGAGTTCGCAGTGTCAACTGGTCTCCACCAAGGACAATAGCAAATAATCCAGCAAAGACCGGCTCCATTGTCATTATCACAGCTGCACGCGTTGGTGATATAAGAGACTGAACCCATGTCTGTACAAAAAAAGCCACAGCGGTTGCTAGTATCCCTGTAATCATTACAGCTTTCCATACTCCTGGGTCGGACGGCACAGTAATTCCTTTATGGGTGGCAGCTATGAGTGATATTACGGCAACGGTCGCAATTTGGAGCAGGGCGAGGGAGTACGGTTTGTATTCTGATGACCATTCACCTAAACCGACTATATGGACAGCGAAAAATACGGCGCATACTAGTGTGAGCAATTCACCGATTCCAATTGACCAACCGTTGAAGCTGAGTAATGCTAAGCCCACAGTAGCCAGTGCTACGATCATCCAGGTATTTCGATTGGTTTTACGGCGAAGTAATATCCATGACATAACTGGGGCAAGAACGACAAACATGCCGGTAATAAAGCCCGAAGTAGCTGCGGATGTATAGCGCAAGCCGTATGTTTGAACGATATAACCTAGCCCAAGTACTGTGCCCAATCCGATGCCACGCAGTAATTCGAGACGCGTCACGTTACGCAGACAGGTCGGACGCAAGGCAATCATCACAATACTGGCTACTATAAAGCGCCATGCTAGAAAGTCCATGACTGCTATGTGTGCTATGGCATCTTGTACAACAAGAAAAGTATAGCCCCAGACTGCCGTTACTCCAACAAAGGCAACTGAGGCAATCATTGGTGACGCTCTCCAATTAGCTGACATATTCCGCTCTATATTATGGGTGATGACAAGCCATTAGTCTACCATGTGTATCATGTATGGGCTTAGGTATTGATTGGACTATCATTCCCATAGGTGCAGGGCGTATTCACTTTCCCGCAAGTAGGAGGGGTTTGTGAGCGGTTGCCAGAGCCTCTCACAGGCTTATCAAGAGCAATCGAGTCTGTGCTACAAGAATAAATAAAGGAGGGCTACAAGGGGTTACTTCAGAGTATTGGCGTCGATACCGGATTTCTTCTTGAGTTCATTCTTCCTCATGTTTCTCTGGGATGCTATCGCTGTGAGGCTGGGCATCGGTATGGATATTAACTACGTTACAGCTATGCTGCTAAATATTGCACTGTGGATAGCAATAGCTCCCTTGGCCGCAGTTTCCACTAAAAAGAAATTTTTTGGTTAGGATCGTGCTATATGGTAATTGCCTATGATGGTAGTCAGAGTTACTATCGCATCTGGTGACCTTTGACCAGGGTCGGCCTGGGAAGTACAGAGGCGAAAGCCCTGGATGACCTGCGAGCGACAACACTTTTTGGTATTAAAACAATGGTCTACTTGAAAATGAGGGAAATTGAAAAGAAATCCTGCTAAAGGGAGGAAAGTGATGGGCATATTTTTTCGTTCGATTACTGCTGGTAAACAGTTGACATGACTGAGCAGGACTTTGAACATGCGCCGAGCCGAGGTTCTGCGTATTGCATATATGGGGTTAGAGGTGAACGTTGAGTATTTTCCCTATTTAATGCTAGTATAAGTATATTAGCGATTACTTACGGAGATTTGATAATCGAGGACAAAGGTGGTACGGACATTAAGGGACAAGCTGCGCTCTTCAGAGTCCTTGCAGACCCGACGCGGCTTAAGCTGCTGAGACTTCTCTCCCAGCAACAAGAGCCCAATGCTCTTTGTGTGAATGCTCTTGCCTATCGACTGGGAATAACACAGTCAGCAGTATCCCAACATCTTAGAGTACTTAAGTCCACAGGTCTAGTCAAAGGCGAAAGGCGCGGTTACCGTATTCACTATTTTATCAATCAGGAGGCCTTAATTCAGGCTCAAAAGCAAATATCGGGTGCTCTCCCTGTTAAAAAGGAGAGACATCACACAGGAGAGCCACGAGGGATCAGTTAAATGCAATCAGAGAGCACCATTGCTTTTGAGGTATCTAAACTGACCAAACGTTACGGGGAAGTTGTCGCCGTAAATGATATCAGTTTCAGTGTGGCACGGGGTGAGCTATTTGGCTTTCTGGGTCCCAATGGAGCTGGCAAGACTACTACTATAAATGTGCTTACCGGTCTGGCTAGACCAGATGCGGGCACAATTAACATCGGGGGGATAGATTGTACGCATAATCCTAAGGCAGCCCAGCACCTGGTCGGTGTTGTTCCCGATGAGAGCAACCTGTATGCTGAGCTGACTGGCTTCGACAACTTGTGTTTTTGTGCGGCGCTTTACGGTATGCGGAAAAATGAACGCCAAGAGCGGGCGCGGGATCTTCTGGCCATCGTTGGTCTTACTGATGCTGCCAATCGTAAGTTTGCCAACTATTCTAAGGGTATGAAGCGCAAGCTTACTTTTGCTGCTGGTATCATTCATCAACCGCCTATCCTTTTTCTCGATGAGCCTACTACAGGTATCGACGTTGCCAGTGCACGTCAAGTGAGGCAGATAATCGCTTCTCTCCACAGGAAAGGGACAACTGTGTTTCTCACCACCCATTACATCGAGGAGGCAGAGCGGCTATGTGAGCGAATTGCCTTCATCGTTAGCGGACGAATTGTTCGGATTGACCGCACAGCCGACCTTTTGCAGCCTGTTAAGGGTAAAAACATTCTGGTTCTTTCTATTTCTAATTATGAACCAGGAATATCTGAAGAAATCGCCAAAGCTTTTCCTGAGTATCATGTTCAGTCTACGAATCAAGGAAAAGTCAGAGTCGAGTCGGCAGAACAAATTATCGTCGGGCCACTGGTTCATTTCTTAGAAGAACGGGGTATTCAGATGACCGAAGCGCGACGGCAGGTACCGTCGCTGGAAGATGTTTTCGTTCGGGTCACAGGTATTGAAGCGGGACTAATGAAAAAAGAGAAGTGAAAGGTGAGGGGTGAGGGAAATCTATGAAAAACTGGATTGCTTTCTGGAACATCCTGGCCAAGGATATGCGGACTTATTACCTCAAGCCTCCTAACATCTCTTGGGGCATAATATTCCCTATAGTTTGGACAGGCATGTTCTTCATAAAGTCCGGTAGTGGGCTGGAGAGTGTCCTATCTCTGTTGCCGGGAGTCATGACCATTTCTATTCTTTTCGGTACGACATCCGTGTTATCTGTAACTATCACCTTTGAAAGGCGAAGTCGCTCTTTTGAGAGGCTGCTGCTGGCACCTATATCGCTGGAACTCCTTATGCTGGCAAAAACCTCCGGGGCTATTCTTTTTGGTGTTGTCAATGTTTTTGTCCCGGTGATTATCGCTGTCTTCGTGGCGGACCTTTCGGGAATTACCTGGTCTCTGGTTATTCCAGCTATTCTCCTGATCGCAGTAGTATCAACCTTCTTCGGACTTTTTATTGCAGTTTCGGTAAGTGAAGTATTTGAAGCCCAGACATTCTCCAACTTCTTTCGCTTCCCAATGATTTTCCTGTGTGGGTTGTTCTTTCCCATTATGTCTCTACCCGTATTTATCAGGCCGCTTTCCTATATTCTACCTATAACATATGGTGTTGATATTCTCCATGGTGCAATAACCGGAGAGCACATCATGTCACTCACGCTGGATTTCCTTGTCATCGGAGCGTTCTGTGTCGTGTTATTTCTGTTGAGTCTCTACAATATCAAGAGAAAGTGGATCTCTTAAGTAGAGTTTGCATGGTATTTCACGAGTCGAGGGCTAACTTAAAAGTGCGCACTCTGCATATGGCAGGTACCCTCTACAACTTACCTGGCTACGAAGTGTTCGCAAAGGTTGACAACCGGGCTATCGAGGGAGACTCATCTCTTCCCGCAGGGTAATCCTTCAGTGCCTGGATATAGCACGAAGACTATCGGTTTACATAAAAATTCGATTTTGCAAAAAACCTGAGTAATTTTATCAACTTCAAGCTGTCCCTCGGCTTCTCTTCCAGTCCGCTATTGCCTTATTCAACCCCTTGAGGAAAGACTCAAGAATGTCTGGCGAAATCGCAATATGTATTCCTTTGCTTCTCACGATTTCCATTGTATCTTTGGTTGAGATGATAAAACGGAACTCCCAGAGTCTCAGTAGTGCCTTCTCCCTTCCTGCTTCTCTTGCTTATTTGATGGTGCCAAACTTGATATATAGAGAGTGGTCCACCCAAAAAGCATCTCAGTCCTGGCTGTAAAGTTTTGACACTTTCTGTGAAAGATTGACCAGAAGAACAACAGGACGAGAACAGCAGTGGCGAGCAGGACTATAGAGGCGTTCTTTGCCTCTTCATCAGACTCGGCTGGCAATACTCCGTAATAAATTGAAATGCTGATAACTATGAATAGAAGTGGTGTAAGGGCGAATAAAGCTTTGAGCCAGAGGTAATACTTTGGTCTCTATTCATAGAAAACAAATTAAATATGGAATTTCTTAGTTTATTATACTCCTGCGCCTCCTCTGCAATCTGGAATCTGCTATAACAGGCTTTGGCCGTTTCAATAGCAGCAGGCATTGCCTTCGGCATCCTCACAGAGTAGTGCTCCGAAGAAGCTGCGATAAACTCCACCGCCGGTGATTCTCAGCCTGGAATCTCAGGTTACCGCGATAAGGGCTATAATTGACAAAATACTAGTAATTTAATATCTACGGCGCCTGCCTCCTCCCCCAAATCCACCGCCGCCATATGGTCGCCTGCCGCCTTCGGAGCGAGGGCGCGCTTCGTTAACACTGAGTGTCCGCTCTCCCAATGATGTTCCATTCAGCCCGCTAATTGCCGCCTCGGCTTCAGATTTCGTTGCCATCTCGACAAACCCAAAACCTCTAGATTCGCCGCTGTATCTATCCTTAATGATGCTTACCGATGAGACCTCTCCAAAAGTCTCAAATGCCTGACGTAATTCATCCTCGGTAGTTTCGCGGGATAAGTTGCCTACATATATGTTCATAATGTTAACCCCCTTTCGATTTTTATAGTCTGCCCTTCGTGCAACCAATCTTTTTAGAACGCGCTGGGTTATTCTGATTCTGAACCTTCGGGGGCTGGGTTTGGTTCCAGCCCCCTTGAACTCAGCCTGTGTTAAATCACAGCCGACTGCTCAATTTCATCTTGCTGTAACACTCACTACAATATACTGGCCTGCCCTCTCGAGGCTCAAAAGGAACTTCACATTCTTTACCGCACTCAGCACATATGGCGGGATACATTTGTCGGCTGGATCTATATCCGTTGAAGCTACGGCGCTGGCTTCTTCTCGCTTCGCGACAAGTAGGGCAGCGCTTGGGTTCATTGGTATATCCCTTATTGGCATGGAATTCCTGCTCATCGGCGGTAAAGATGAACGTCTCACCGCAGTCAGAACATTGCAATGTTTTGTCTGTAAATCCCATTGGATGACCTCCTTTCTTATAGTACTTGGCTCGAGTTTCGGTCATCCAACGTTCGCAAATGAGCTCGGAAGAGCTTTCTTAGAGCGTGGTAACCTACGCTTATAACCACTAATCCAAGTATAATAAAGGGCTTTGAAAATTGCAACAACTGTTGAATGCTGCTGCCTGATCATTTTTACCTTGAAGATCACTAATTATAGACTGGCTGAGAGAGGTGGCATGAAGAAGTGAGAGACTTATATAAAGGAACACTAAAGTCGAAATTCCTGGGATGTCTGATAGGAACTGCAATTGGCGATGCCTTGGGCGCCAGGTGGGAAGGAAAGGGAATGGCCAGAAGCGAGGATATCGTTTATCTTGCCGTGAAGCTTAAGCGGTTGATTTACACTGATGATACCCACATGACCATTGGCGTTGCCGAATCCCTGATAGAAAGCCAGGGTTTTGATGGTGAGCACCTGGCACAAACCTTCATAAAGAATTATGAGGCTGAGCCTTGGCGTGGCTATGGGCCAGGCCCTCCCAGAATTTTTCGTATGATAAAGAATGGCGAGGCATGGTATAGCGCCGCAAATAAACTTTACCGGGGTGGCTCTTTCGGGAATGGTTCAGCCATGAGGGTAGCGCCGGTAGGACTTCTATTTTCCCGTAACCTGGAGAAGCTGAGGGAAATTGCTTACCAATCAAGCTCCATCACTCATTCTCACAAGTTGGGCAAAGAAGGAGCGGCACTTCAGGCTTGCGCTGTAGCTCTGGCTATCAACACGCCTTCAGATAAAGATATTGACAAGGAAGATTTTCTCTACAAGCTACAGAATTTTGTCCAGGACCATTTATACAAGGAAAAAGTAGCCCAAATAAAGGAGTTGATTGGCGAGCAAGATAAAGCGAAAGTGGTCGCCGTGCTGGGAAATGGTATAGAAGCGCCGAGGTCGGTGCCTACGGCTATCTATTGCTTCCTGAGGCAGACTCAATCCTATGAAGATACCGTGATTTACGCTATCAGCTTGGGAGGCGATACAGATACTATAGCGGCCATGGCTGGGGCTATTTCTGGAGCATATCTCGGCATAGAAACCATTCCATCAGAGTGGCGGGCGAAGCTGGAAAACAGAGAGTATATTGAGGCTTTGGCGGAGAATTTATGGCGGCTTGTAGTATGCCCGCGACAACAATAAAATGTGTTCTGAAGTAGGCTGAGAAAGGAGGCAATAATGAAGCTAGCCATTACTCAAATTGTTCTCGGTGCACTGGTCATTGCTGCTATGGTCTGCCCGGCCCCTTGCTCCAATGTCGTGTTGGGGGTGGTAGTCTTGGGAGTGGGGATATTACAATTTATTGGAGCCAGAAAAACTGCATAAGTCTAGATGTGAAACTCGACTATGTCGCCATCTTGAAGTACATGTCCCTTGCTGACCCTCTGCCCGTCATACTTTCCTGAGCCCCAGACGACAGCATACTTCAAATTCTGATAGAAATCCTTGTGTAGGCTCTCGGCAGCTTCTCCCAGCGTGCTGCCCTTCTCCAGTATCATAGGATCGGTCAGGTCGGCCTTGCTGCCGGGGGTTTTGGTATAGACACGGATGATATTTAGGGCTTGATAAACAGCTCTTTTGAACTCTTCCATGCCGTTGCCTTCCCTGGCTGAAATAGAGACCAGGGGAAACAGCCTGTCATATTGAGAACGCAGGCGCTCCCAGTTCTCGTTGGAACTTGCCAGGTCATTCTTGTTCCCCACGATTAACATTCTCCTGGGATAGCTTCCCGGCGTTACCTGTGTGCCATTGTCTGTAAAGGGCTCTATCCTTGCCTCTCTCAGTCCTTGAAGGGCTGCCTCTACCTGGCTAGTTGGTTCCTGGGATAAATCTATTACAATGACAATGAGGTCGGCGTTTCTAAGGGTATTTGCTAGCAATACTCTCGCCTCTTTGTGCCCGATGGGTGGCGTATCCACTAGTTGTATCTGGATATCCTCGAACTTCATCATCCCTGGAATCGGGGTTTTGGTGGTGAAGGGGTATTCGGCTATTTCGGGAATAGCCTCGGTTAGCGCTGCTAATAGCTGTGATTTCCCAGCATTGGCTGGCCCGACCAACATTACCTGTCCGGCGCCCTCCCTGCTGATATAGAAGCCTGCTCTCCTGGCTGTGGCGTACTTTTTCTCTGCCTCCTGGGAAAACCTGGCAATTTTCCGCCTCAGTTCGGCATGGAGCTTATCGGTGCCCTTATGCCTGGGCATAATGGCAAGCATTGCCTGCAGGGCGGCAATTTTTTCTTCTGGCTCCCTGGCTGCCCTGAATCTCTTCTCAGCCTCGAAATATTGTGGCGGTAGATTCGCTGGCATATAACTAATTTTAACATTATGCCCTTTCTATCAAAATATCTAGTGCTTTCCTTCACAAAAAGAGGCTGGTTAGCTGTGATTTATGCCGCTAAGTCACTCTTGGTTTTTATAATGGTGAAAACTTCGTTAGCAAAAATGCTGGTAAGAGGCTGTTAGACTGTATCAAATTATGGATTTCACTTGGAAAAGGTCTTCAAAACACGCCAATGCGAAATTGTCAGTCATACCAACGATGAAGTCAGTGACAATTTGAACTTTATCGGTGTAGCTAGTGTAGCTCGGATACTTCATGTCATTCAAGAAATCGATGAAAACTGCGCACGGGTAGTTAGTCTGAGGCGCGTTCATTATCTTACTAAATTTGTTACTGTCTTCGAGAATATCTAAGAAATAATCGAATAATTCCTTCAATATTAAATATATGCGTCTTTCTTGCCCGACTAATTCAGGATGCCGATATATCTTTTGATTATTAAATTTCTTCATGGTTTTCATTGCCGAGAATATATTATCGGAGAATTTTAGATAGTCTTGTTCCTTACTATTATTGACAAGGTCATTTATGAGGGTACCGATTATTTGACTGTTGATATTTTTGTTGGCATCGGGTGCTAAAGTAGACCGTAAATCCAGTGGTAAATCTTCTTGCCTTATTAATTCTGCCATACAGGCATCCTCAAAGTCGCGGCCAAGATAAGATATCGTGTCGGCCATTCGAACAACGCAACCTTCAATTGTAGCAGGACGTTGATTTCGAGCAGCGGTAATATCAACAGACTTCAAGTCCTTTTTGTATTGGGGCTTTAGAAAACGCTCATTTGGTTCGCCCCAGTGGCAAACTACACCATCTCTTACTTCGTAAGTTAAGTTCAATGGCTCATGGAGTTTATTTCGGAAGCAATCAATAACGCGAAGGCTTTGAGCTTCATGCACAAAAGGGAGTAATTCAGTATTCTTGGCTTTCTTATTATATTCGTCTTGGATTTTTTGCATCGCTGTCTCACCAGCATGACCAAAAGGAGTGTGCCCCAAATCATGAGCTAGAGCTATAGCTTCAGCCAAAGTTGCATTTAAATCTAAACGTTTGCAAATAGTAGCACTTATTGAGGATACATGAAGCGAATGCTCCATCCTGGTACATATATGGTCATCCTTAGGAGAGAAAAACACCTGAGTTTTATGCTTCAGACGTCTAAATGGCAAAGAATGAAGAACTCTATGGATATCTCGTTCAAAGGGTGTACGAAAGGGGTCTTCCGAAATTGGATTTTTCCTGCCTAGACTAGCCGTACTTCGTTTTGCATATTTGGGGAAATGAGCTTCTAACGCAACAATTTTCCTCTCGTAAGCTGGGTCTAAATTCATATTGGTAATCCCTTTTACCTGGTGGCTAACGTGATATTGGTCTTCACATAGTTAGCAAAGGATTCTGAAAGTTCTGGTAGGGTATGAAATAAAGTATTTCCTTCTTCACAGACTCCCCAGACCATTAAATTAGGACGTTGAGGCTCATGGTCATCCGTACAGTATGACCTAAAATCAGTTATGATACCGAATATTTTCTTACCTAGAGAATACGCAACACCCAATTCAATACAGGTACCGCTGTCTACGTCTTGCCCGTCTAATAAAGCGACCACTATGTCCGCATTCTTTAAGGTATTAATGTCAAGGTTGAATATTTGTGCTCTGGTTGGTCCTTTGCCTAATTCACCACCATCGCGATGTGGGAGAAAGAAATTTTTAATAGGGTTAAGATGAGATACCTTTGCAAGGCAATCTACCATCTTTTCTAGGAATTCACGCTCCGCTTGAGAAAATAAAGGGCCAGCTACATAGACTAAGTACCCCATTGTAATCTCCTATCAAGTGAATAGTACAGGTTTTCTATGTATTATTCCATAGACGGAGAGGGTACGCAAATAGGGAATGATAAATTTTAGGAGAATATTTTTATATTGTGATTTTTAACTATTGACAATCGATTTAGCTGGTAAACCGTGCAGGATTCGAACCTGTGACACCCTGATTAAAAGACCGAAGCTCAAGGTTCCGCATTTCCATCTTTTTTGAAATATTTTAAAAATATTTGCACAAAGACTTGACAAGATTAAACGAATTTAAAGAGGCTAATGGCAACCCAAAAGGAAAGGAGGAAACATCCCCGCCCTACGAAGCTTACGATTTTCGTAGGGGCCTAGGGCTTTTCCCTTTCCTCGTTTCACTCGGGGTCGAAATCACAAAGACAGAAGGCGAAGGGCGTGGAATGCTACTTCTCTTCTGTTATAACAGGGCTGATGAAATCAGCCGGAGAAATACCCGCCGTAATATGGATGCAGAGTTGTCAGGGAGGCTCAGCTGTGCTGGCAATGATGTCAGGTGAAGGACTCAGAATGGTAAATGGATGTTATTAATATTCTCCCTTCGGTGGATTGCAATTAAGGAACAAAGTATTTTACAATATGGCAGCTTTCTTTGCTGCACCAAATGCACGAATTCGGAATAACTGAAAACATAGTTAATATTGCTGTGAACAAAGCCGACGAGGCGAAAGCCAGCAAGGTCATGCAGATTAACCTAGTAATCGGCGAGATGTCGGGGTTTGTCCCAGACTGCATTCAGTTTTATTTCGATTCTCTGAGCAAAGACACTATTGCTCAAGGAGCAATGCTCCACTTTGAAGTAGTGCCAGCGCAGTTGCGTTGTCGGAATTGTTCCACGATTTTTCAACCTCGGGATACGCTGTGGTCCTGCCCTAAATGCCGGAGCCAGAGCGTAGAAATATCCAAGGGACGAGAGCTTTATATTGAAAGCATGGAGGTCGAATGAAAAATAAGCTTTATATTGAAAGTATGGAGGTCGAATGAAAAAAATAGAAGTTATCCAGAACATTCTGGAGGTTAATGAGAACATAGCCAGGAGAAATCAGCAGTTGCTGGATGGGCACAATGTTTTTGCTATCAATATTATGTCCTCTCCAGGTGCCGGCAAGACGAGTCTTATTCAACAAACCCTGACGAGACTGAAAGGCAGGTTGGACATAGCTGTTATCGAAGGCGATGTTGCCTCCACAGTAGATGCTGAGAAAGTGCAGATTGACGCAAAAGCAGTAGTTCAAATAAACACCCGAAATATGCCGGAGAATTGTTCCTTGATGGCTGCTATGATGGAATCAGCGTTAAAGGATATACCCCTAGATGATATAGACCTGCTCTTAATCGAGAATGTGGGCAATCTCATTTGCCCCTCTGAGTTTACTCTGGGAGAACACAAACGAGTAGTGATTTCCAGCCTGCCCGAAGGTGACGATAAGCCCATTAAATATCCTCTGATCTTTATTGACGCCAATGCTGTGATAATAAATAAGATGGACCTTCTTCCCTATGTCGATTTCGATATTAACGCCTTTCGCCATTCCGTCGCAGGACTGAACCCTGAAGCCGAAATTTTTGAGCTTTCCTGCAAGACCGGCGAGGGGATAGAAGGGTGGTACTCCTGGATATTAGCACAAGTAGAAAGCAATGCCACAAAGCAATAGAAGTTTTACATACCCGGTTAATCTGATCGACTTGAGAAAGTTAAGCGATGCGAAGGCAACTCGCTAACGCTCTATCCTTGTGTGAAGATGAAAATAGGGGTCTTGATAATTTGTGGTGAGGTGATATACAATTGGCGGCATATGTAAAGATTTTAGGAAAACCAGGCTACTACAGAAAAGTGGCAAGCTCTGAAAGAGAATTCCTCTTGTCTGAGAAGCTGTTTGACTGGTAAAGTATGAGTTTTCTAATTACGGCGACTGTTGCTTATCTGATTTATCTCGTTCTCACTATCGGCGGCAGCGCTGTCCTTTTGTGGAATCGTGCGGAACTCGTAATCGGGGCGGTGTGTGCGGTAGCGGCTGGTGCTCTACTCAAGAACCGGTTCATCGGTAAAAATCTGCGGATGTTGAACCCGGCGCGATGGTTTGCTTTCCTTGTTTATCTGTTCCCTTTTTTCTTTGCCATGGCTAAAGCCAATATTGATGTGGCCTATCGTGTCATCACTGGCCGGATTAACCCGGCCATCGTGAAAATAAATCCCAATCTGAAGAACGACCTGTCGCTTACTATTCTGGCAAATTCAATCACTCTGACGCCTGGAACACTGAGTGTGGATGTTGACGAGAAAACCAACGAATTATACGTGCACTGGATAAATATTGACCCTAAGGTGCTCAAGGATATGCCCAGAGATTACCATCCGATATGCGACAGTTTTCCTGACTGGGCAAGGAGAATTGCAGAATGACCTGGCTGCCGGTAATCATAGTCATGTTGGTGTGTATTGGCATTGCTGTAGCACGCGTCTTTATCGGGCCCGGAGCGCCGACGAGGCTGGTGGCTTTTGACACTATCAACACTCTGGTGGTGACCAGTCTGGTGATTTTGGCAATGATGTTTGACCACGTGATTTTCGTAGATGTTGCTATCGTATATGCCTTGCTCTCATTCGCCATGACTCTGTATGTGGCTAAATACATTCAGGGAGATAAGTTTTAGTGGGTGTACTGAATACAATAAGCTACGTATTCATAGGAATTGGACTTTTCTTCAATCTGGTCGGGGTCATTGGCCTCCATCGCTTTCCTGATATGTACACCAGGTTGCATGCCGCTACCAAATGCACCACCTTTGGCTCTATTTTTATTATAACAGCAGTAATCGTGCAGTCCGCCGGAATATGGGCACTGGAAGGAGCTTATCCCTCTCAATCTGTAATGTGCATACATGCGGTGTTGGCACTGGTGGCGCTGCTGGTTACCAATGCCACTGGTGCTCACGCTATGGCCCGGGCAGCGCATCGCAGCGGAGAGAAACCTGCTAAAGCGGTGGTGGATGACCTACAAGAGAAAGAAAATGACTGACGTCACGGCTTTGATTATAATTCTGCCATTGGCAATGATTGCCTGTGCCGTATTTGTAGCTATATGTCGAGACCTGCTGTATGCGGTGGTGGTGCTGGCTGTGATGAGCCTGCTTTTGGCATTTCAGTTTTATCTTCTGAAGGCTCCTGACGTGGCAATGGCCGAGGCAGGAGTCGGGGCGGCCGTGACCACAGCTATCTTTATCATATCTATTCGAGCAACGGAGCGGAAGGAGTAACCATGAGGCAGTTCTTTGCTTGGCTTTGTCTGATTGTGCTGATGGTGTTCTTGGTGATTGGGGGATTTAAGATGATACACCCGTTCGGAGAACCACCTTCCGCGATGGACCAGTATATTATCGACAACTCTCAGAAGGAAGCGGGGAGCAATAATGTGGTGGCAGCGGTTGTGTTTGACTACCGAGGATTCGATACGCTGGGAGAAGCTACTGTGCTCTTCGCGGCGGTTACGGGAGTGCTGCTTGTTCTGCGAGCTGGTGCGAAGAAGGAAGAGGCGTAAATATGTCTAAGATTGTGCGTACTGTTGCTAACCAGTTGATGTTGTTTGTGTTGGTTTTTGGTCTTTATGTCATTATGCACGGGCATGTTACGCCTGGTGGTGGCTTTCAGGGTGGTGCCGTCATCGCTTCCGGTGTGGTCATGTTGATTGTGGCTTTTGGCTCGGGGCAAATTAAAAAATCTCTGCGGGAGCGACGCCTTTCTCTGGTTGAAAGCAGCGGCGCCTTGTTATTTATATTGGTAGCTTTTGCTGGTATAGGTACTGTATTCTTTTATAACTTTCTGGTTGGCTCACGGATATTTGGAGGCATTCCGCCGACTGGTTCCAATCCTGGTGATGTTTGGACGGGAGGCGTTATTCCACTGATGAACCTGGGTGTTGGCTTGAAAGTTATAGCCGGGCTTTCGGCAGCCGTCCTTGCCTTGGCACTCTTCTCAAGTGGGGAGGAAATGGAATAATGATCGAGACCCTTATCAGGAACTTCCCCTTGGTTGCTGCAGTGGTGCTTATGGGAATAGGGCTTTATATTCTTATCTTCAAGAGAAATCTGATAAAAATCGTAATGGGCATTACCATCTTGTCATCTTCTGTTAACCTCTTTTTGGTGACTCTAGGTTATCGGACAGGCGGTATTGCTCCTATTTATACAGATGCACCGGAAGGGCTGATGGTACTTCCTGTGGTGCAGGCTTTGACCTTGACAAACATTGTTATTGCTGTAGCGACCTCGGCTCTAATACTTTCCCTGGTTATACGCATTTACCGTCATACTGGAAGCCTGGATTCAAAAAAATCTAGAAGGATGAAAGGATAGTAATTTGGCTACCCTGATAGAGCACTCTTCCATCTTGATTATAGCCGTACCTTTGCTGATAGCATTTCTAACGCCGCTAATCGGCATGGCAAGTAAGAAAGCCAGAAATGCAGTTGTAATAGTTGGGCTGTCCTTTGTCGCATTTCTGGTTTTTGCCCTGGCAAGAGACGTCATCCTCAATGGTATCCACACTTATACCCTTGGTGCCACGTCTCCTAGCCTTACCATTCCCGAGGGCGCTATGATGCCGATACGAATAATTCTGGAAGTGGACGGTGTATCTGTATTTATGGGCATTGTAGTTGCAATTGTTTCTCTGGTGGCAGTTGTATATTCTCTGTCTTCTATGAAAGGGGAGACGGGACAGAATAGGTTCTATACCCTGTTGCTGCTTATGGTAGCGGGCGCGTTTGGAATGGTGTTTACCGGTGACCTGTTTAACCTGTTCGTCTTTTTAGAAATAACTTCTATTTCGGGGGCAGCGTTGGTAGCTTTTAAAACCAGGTTTGCCGACAGTCAAGAAGGTGGATTCAAATATATAGTTGTATCTGCCGTTGCGTCCCTGATGGTACTATTTGCTATTAGCCTGCTATATGCTCAGTATAACTTGCTTAATATAGGAGCTCTTGCCGCAGCAATGCAATATACGATGCTAGATAGAATAGCTTTGGTCATATTAATTGCTGCCTTTGCTATGAAACTGGGTGGCGTTCCCATGCACATGTGGCTATCGGATACCTATTCAGTTGCTCCGGTAAGCATAACTGTTTTGCTTATAACGGTCAGCCAAGCGAGCATGTATGCTCTTATGAGAATAGGCTTTATCCTTTATGGAGTTACTCTCGACCTGGCTGTCGTAGGGTGGATAATCATAGCTATCGGCATATTGAGCATGTTCATTGGGGTCACTATGGCTGTGAGGCAAACGGATATCACGCGTTTGATTGCCTATAATTGTGTGTGCGAGTCTGGGTTTATGTTGGTTGGGTTCGGGGTTGGGCTTGCCGTTTTGGGCAATCATACAGCTTTAAGAACTTACGGAACGACGGCTATCAGTGGTGCTATTTTCCATATGATAAATCATGCCCTATTTGAGGGGCTTCTTTTCCTGGTAGCGGGGGCGATATTTTATCGCATTGGCACGAGAGACCTTAACCGCATGGGAGGTCTCGGTCATACCATGAAATTCACGGCAGCGTTTTTCCTGCTTGGAGCGCTGGCCAGTTCTGGTCTTCCTCCTTTCAATGGCTTTGCTTCTAAAATATTGATTTATGAGTCTGTATATCAATTTAACCCAGTCCTAACCATAATTGGAATATTGGTTTCGATTATAACTCTGGCTGTTTTCGTCAAAGCTTTTTTCTCAGCATTCACCGGAGCAGTGTTGCCTAAATATGAAGACATAAAGGAAGTACCAAAAACGATGATAGCAGCCATGACCATTTTCGCTGTAATCATCATTATTTTTGGTCTGTTTCCAGGTCTAATCGTTGATTGGATAGTGCGCCCGGCCACCGATGCTTTGGTGGACCAGGCATCATACATCAACACAATCATGGGAGCTATACCATGACGTTAATTGCAGAATCTGGCTACGAGTTTTGGAATCCCATTATCTGGCTCATTACCTTTGCTGTAGTGATGGTCATAGTCTACTTCTTCAGAAAACGAGGAGTGGAAAAATATAAGAAGGGTGAGGATCAGACAAAGATTTTCCTATGTGGGGAGGAGGTCCCCGGGGCAGAACAGCGTCAGGTGAGAGGGGGTAATGTATACTGGGGATTCTTTGAAACCCTTAAGGAATATTATGATGGGATCGTAAGACTGCATACTGGAATCGTAAATGACTATGTAGTTTGGTTCGTAGCTGTTATGGCTATAAGTGCCATAATACTGCTTATTGTCAAGTTAGTTGGATAATCTGAAGCAATATAGGATAGGAGATTGAGCTTGAAGGCATTTAAGAGAGCACTGTGGGTTTACCACCTCAATACTGGTTCGTGCAATGGATGTGATATTGAGATTCTAGCTGTGCTTACCCCTAGGTATGATGTTGAGCGTTTTGGCATCATGCTTGTCGGTTCGCCGCGACATGCCGACGTTTTACTGGTGACAGGTCCGGTGGTCAAGCAAATGGTGCCGCGAGTAAAGCGTATATACGAACAAACACCTGACCCCAAGCTGGTTGTGGTAGTTGGTAGCTGTGGCATAGAAGGGGGTGTGTTCTACGAATCGTATAGTCTGGCGGGACCTGTAGACCAGATTATACCGGTTGATGTTTATGTCCCGGGATGTCCACCCCGGCCCGAAGCCATCATAGAAGCAGTGGTCAAAGCCTGGGTAAAGCTCGAAAAAGCTGAGCAGGGAGTTAGATAAATGGAATTACTGAGTCCTGGTGAAATAGTTGATAGCTTTAAGACAGCTCTGGGAGATGGCGTTATTGACGCCAAAATATATGAGCGCGAGGTTGCCGTCAAGAAGAATAAGTTCCGCAGCCTTTGGGTTGAGGTGAAAAAGAGCGCCTTTCGCGACGCTGTAGAGCATATCTGCCACCTCCAGGAATACCCTCACTTGGCCATTATCTCCTCGAGCGATCTGGGTGCTGAGGTTGAGCTCATCTACCACTTCACCATTTACTACGGCTATCATCTAGAGGAGTTGAGCTTGGGGTTGCGGGTGAAGCTGCCCAAGAGCGACCTGAGGATACCGACAATTACGGATATCATTCCCGGGGCAATATTTACCGAGCGTGAAACTCAGGAGATGATGGGAGTAGAGGTGGTTGGTATCCCTGATAAAAGACGATTATTCTTACCTGAAGATTTTCCCGAAGGTGTTTATCCCTGGAGAAAGGATGAGAAGGGCCCGCCCGATGACATGCTCAGGGTTCTACCAGGAAGGGAGCAAAAATGATGCAGGAAGAGACGAAAAAGGCGACATATACCATTCCCGTAGGGCCAATTCATCCGGCGCTGAAGGAACCGATTCGGCTTGCTCTGACTGTTGACGGTGAGGAGATTGTGGATGCGGATGTCTTTGTGGGGCAGGTTCACCGCGGTATCGAGTGGCTTGGTATGAATAGGAATAACCCTGTCCAAAGTATATACCTGGCGGAACGGATATGTGGTATCTGTAATATATCTCACCCATTTTCATTAGTTATGGCTGTCGAGCAGGCTGCTGGAATTACTCCACCGCCGCGTGCCGAGTATATAAGGGCGATTATCGCTGAAATGGAGCGCATACATTCTCACCTACTGTGGGCTGGGGTTGCAGCTCACGAGATTGGCTTTGATACTGTTTTCTATCTCGTCTGGCGGGTCAGGGAAGAAATAATGGATTTAGTTGAATACGTGACCGGAAATCGGGTTACCAAGGCTATGTTTCAAATCGGTGGATTGCGGAGAGACATTACTGAGGAGCAATTCCCCAGAATTAGACAATCCCTGGATTACTATAAAAGCGTATTTGACCAGCTAAAAAGGGTATTTTTAGACGATAAGACGATACAGATGCGGACGAGGAATGTAGGCATCCTGAAGAAGGAAGATGCGTTGAAACTGCTCATATGTGGCCCGTCAGGCAGGGCAAGTGGTGTCCCTAAAGATGTGAGGCAGGACCAGCCTTACGCTGCCTATGCCGATCTGGATATCAAGGCTATAACTCCAGACATGGTCACCGGGACTGTAGTAGGCGATGTGTACGACCGGATTATCGTTCGATTACTGGAGGTTAAGCAGGCGATTGAAATCATTGAGCAGTGTCTGGAGAAAATGCCGCCTGGTCCGATACTGGCACAACCAAAGATAGCAGTGCTGCTGAAGGCGCTGACCCAAGCAGAAGGTGAGGGTATCGGGCGAGCCGAAGCACCCAGGGGTGAAGTCATACATTATGTTCGTCTGGAGGCTGGGCAGAGCACCCTGGCCACTTGGAAGGTGAGGGCGCCCACCTATGTTAACCTGATGGCGGTTCCCACCATACTCAAAGGCATGCAGATTGCCGATGTGCCTATCATCTTTGCCTCCCTTGACCCTTGTATGTCCTGTACTAATCGGATGATTATTACGGACCGGGCCCTGAGGAAAAAGTCGATAATGAGCTACGAGGAGATGCATCGCCTCTCCCTTCAGAAGACCGAAAAATTGCGGAGATGAAATCATGAATGTGATTGTAATCATAGCTACCTTCATCTGCGTTGTGGGCCTAAGCACTATATTTAGCTTGTTGTACCGAGGCGTAGACCGTAAGCTGGTGGCTCATATGCAAGGGAGAGTAGGTCCTCCCGTAGTCCAACCTTTTCGCGACGTGCGTAAACTGCTTATGAAAGAAAACATTATTCCTGATGGTGCTATCTCTTGGCTGTTTACGGCAGCTCCGTTTATTTGTTTGATAACTTCGGCTTTACTATTGTTTTACATACCCTTATTTGGACAGGAAGCACTTTTAGGGGGATATGGTGATGCCATATTAGTAATATACCTGTTGATATTACCATCCCTTGCTCTTGTCTTAGCAGGTTTTGCTTCGAGTTCACCATATGCCACTGTGGGAGCGCAGCGGGAGATGGTCATCATGATGAGCTATGAACTCCCTCTGGCGATAACTGTAGTTTCTCTCGCTTGGCGCATCGGTCGTGTCGCCGACAATCCTTTTATGTTTTCTACGATTGCTGAATCTCCTATATGGAGTTTGGTTGGGCCTCTGGGAACAATAGGTTCGCTGATTTTGCTGTTTGCTCTCCTGGTAGTTACAACTGGTGAGGCTGGTAAAGTGCCATTTGATATAGCCGAGGCTGAAACTGAAATCGCTGGCGGATTACTGGTTGAGTATTCGGGCAGAAACCTGTGTTTGTTCTACCTGGCTGATATAATAAAAACGTTTGCTCTTGCGTCATTAGTAGTGGCTTTATTCATCCCGTATAACCTTTCTCCTTTAGTTGGAATTGGTGCACCTGTTCTCGCTGGAATAGTGGACGGCTTATTCTTTCTGGTCAAGGCCTTTGCTGTGATGTTCATTAGTATATCGGTTATACGTACGGCAGTGGCACGATTTAAGATAAGCCAGGCAAGCTGGGTCTATATAATAGCCATGACCCTCATAAGTTTATTTGGTCTGATATTGCTATCAGTTGACTTGATGGTATCATGAAAATGTTTGAAGCAGCAAAAACGATATTAAAGCAACTCTTCCGAAAGCCGGCGACGAATATCTTTCCAGCCAAATATGCCCCTGCCTCCACTTTGTCCTTTCTGGACAGAGTGGCAAGACAGGAAGTGAAGCTACACCCACCGGTCACTATACCACCCGGGTTCCGCGGTAAGATTGTCTACGATCGAGAAAACTGCACTGGCTGCCAGCAATGTTACAGGGTATGTCCCACGCAGGCCATCGAGTGGTTGCCTGAAGAAAAAAAGATCAGAGTGGTTATCTCACGTTGTTGCTTCTGTGCCCAGTGTGTTGACGTTTGTCCGGTGAATACATTGGCCATGACGGAGGAATTTCTGCTGTCCAGCTACGACAAATACGCCGACGAGCTGGTAATCATTGACAGCGGCGAACTGCCAGGCTCGAAGAAAAGAAAGAAATCAGACGCCATAGCCGCAGAGAAACCACCGGAACAAAGCTAGCTTCTTTACTCCAACAGCGGAATTTCAGCTATCCGTCCTTTCAGAATGACTTCGGTTAATGTGTTTACACTTTGGCGCACCGCTTCTGAAATGATACCACCTGTTTCTGTTTGCTTGGGCTGTATCCCAACCAGAAGGATGCTTCCACAAAATTCCTTTACGTAAGATATGAATATGGAGAGGGGTAAGTGGTGTGTGGAAAAGGACGGGATGTTGATTTGCTCTGGCGTGATTATGCGTAGAGCACCTGGAGATAAGCCCATATCGGCGGCATCTACGACTATCAGTAAATCGGGTCGGTATTGGCGGATAGCCGAGGTATAGCCTTCCGGGGCAGAGCCAGCGTCTATGGCCATCAGGTCATCACTGCGTAAGGACTTGACTCTGTGCCGCTTCTGGATGAGCATGTCTATTAGGCAGACGCCAGCGGCATCGTCGCCACCCAGTCGGTTGCCAATGCCCAGCACGATTGTATTGCTCATCTGCTGTTTCGCGTTGATAACTTTCCAATAGGCTTGATTTTGGGATTATTCTATCCCCATTTCGAGGCTTTTAGCAACAAGACTTTTCCCCCAGATATTTAATACAACCTGATTCTTGTGAACCTGTCAATGTGAGGGAGTGACATACTCTAGGCCAGGATTTCGGAACAGTTAAATTGTTATCTTTTAACCGTTGCCAAGCCACTGCTGTGGGTGTTAACATCTCATAGTTTCTGGTAAAAATCTCAAAATAAGGAGGGCTTCATGAATTATGCGAATTTAATTGTAGAGCAGGAGGATAAAGTCGGCATAATCACCTTGAATAGACCGCCAGCAAATCCGATTAATGCGAGTGTGCTTGATGAACTGGATGCGGTTTTGACCGAGTGGGAAAAGGATAAAGCGGTGAGAGCAATAATTATTACAGGCGCTGGCGATAAGGGATTTTCCGCTGGCTTTGATTTGAAGACGGCTGGTACGCCGGAAGGCGAGAAAGCTGTATCCCGAGGGCAAGAGGTGTTCAGCCACATCGAAAAGTATCCCAAGCCAGTAATCGCCGCCATAAATGGCTATGCTCTTGGTGGTGGTTGTGAGCTAGCAATGTCTTGCCACCTCAGGATAATGATCGACTCCGAGCGGGCGGTGATAGGACAGCCTGAGATTGACCTGGGTATTATACCTGGCTGGGGTGGTACCCAGCGGTTGCCCAGGCTGGTGGGTAAGACCAAAGCGCTGGAAATGCTCCTGCTCGGTACTAGAATCAGCGCTTCCGAAGCTTTGAGAATAGGGCTTATAACCAGGTTGTCTCAACCGGAGCAGGTGATTGATGATGCTAAGGAACTCGCCAGGGCTCTGGCGAAAAAGGCACCGATTGCTGTGCAGGTAATCCTCGATGTAGTGACACGTGGGCTCGAGGTAAGTATTGATCAGGGCTTAAAAATAGAACGAGAAGGCTCACGGCGGGTGGAAAAAACAAAAGATGCTATGGAAGGCATGACAGCGTTTATTCAGAAACGAGAGCCGGTCTTCACGGGTGAATAGCTTAGGGTCATGGTCATGTTGCCTTCGAATTACGCCATCTGCTGTCCCATTGGGATAAGCAGCAATGAGCCATTCTGTCACCAAAATTCGTGAGGTGCGTATTCTAACCGTGTCGGGGCTCAGGTGTTGAAGACACTAACTTCTAGAGACATGCAACCTAGCTAGAATTAACTATCTTTAGCTCTTCTCTTTCTTCTGGCGTCTATGTGTTCTCTTGCTGCCCACCGGACACGCCCTCACACAACCTCCTGCACATCTCCCGGAGTTGCACACGTGTTTATCTGTAACAGAAGGAGGGTCTAACCATATTTCATTCCAATTCAGATTCTCTTTGGGCGTCAAGATATTTATACTGGAATTATAGGCGCACGATGCGCATGCCTTCATGCACAATGTACACCCTCTTATGCATAACTTTTCTTTGATAATGGGATCCGGCTCTAGCTGCATGCTTGTTATTACTGAATTAAATCGAATTCTTGGACCATATTCGGGTGTCAGCACAAGGTTACTTAAACCAAATTCTCCTAAGCCAGCTCTCACGGCAGCGTGCCTATGAGAAAAAGGAGCCTGGAAGTTAGGAATATTACTCATGAAGGGTTCATATTGCTCATCATAAGTTGCCGGGAAACACATTGATGAGTATCCTTGTTTTTCCAAAAACAGAGCAATCGACAATCCAATTTGATCTAAGCGGGTATTTACCATGCTGTAGGCTACCGTGTTATAGATGTATTCTTGAACAGGTATTCTTAATTCTTCTGGAATCATCTGGGAATTCAGGAATAATCTATCTCTTTCTACAGCTGCATCTAGTAATTCTACCCCAAACGAAATCACCGATTTAGCATCTGGTATGAAATCGGCAGGTGCATGTCCCTTTGGTGCGCCTGCAAAGCTCCCTGCGGAGGCAATTCCCACCTTGCTTGCTCCCTCCATCAAAGCGATTCGCTTTATCTCATCCTTCAATAGTGTACCCTCCTTGCTCAGTGTTTTTATATCCGACACTTAATGCCTGATGAAAGTATACACGAAATGACCTTTTTCAGGAATAGCACTTTGGCTCCTTGCCAGACCCGTGGCGTGACTTTGTTGTCGATATAGGTTATTTATGTAGAGACAACGGGACTAGATTACACACTAATCCATAGCGTATATTCCGCAATTACAAAATAATTGGCAGTGTTGGCGATGATATAATAGCCAAAGAGATGACTAAGTTGGTGAATGAGAAGAGATGAAGAATAAGAGAAAGCTGCTATTGTTCTTAACACTGCTTCTTGTTTGTGCGTTGCTTTTTAGTTCCATCCCTGCTTGGGCTGGTGAACCTGGTTACAGGAAATCACTAGCGGAAGCCAGGAAGGCTCTGGAACAAGAGCTTTTGCCTCTGTCTGGAGAAGGCTTTGTTGGTATCGCCCAGTCGGAAACTGAGGGTGAAGTCATCGTCTTTGTCGAGGATGAACAGACGAAGAAAAGAGTGCCTTGTTCCTTTAAGGGCTGTAGGGTGCGGACAGAAGTTACCGGGAGAATTGAAACTCTTTCTACCCAGGTAGCGGTGCTCCTGACCGGCGTCAGCGAGGATAGGCAAAACGAGGTCAGACCTCTGGTCGGCGGGACAAGCTTGTCGGCTTATGTTACCAAAGGGGCGTTAATATATTTATATGGTGGAACGTTGGGTATGGTCACCTATGATAATAAGGTTCTGTCTAATGCCCACGTTATCGCTATGAGGCCGGAGACGGGAGAGTTTCTCGACGTAGGAACGCCTGTCATCCAGCCTGGAAGTCGTGACGGAGGAAGGATAGGCAACAGGGTAGGGGAACTAGAGACATACATCCCCATTGACTTTGGGGGTGGCACGGAGAACTATGCCGATGCTGCTATAGGCAGTATTGATACTGATGTTGGTGCGTCTGTGGGCGAGCAGTTTTCTGAAGGAGATAGCTACTGGATTGAGGGATGGACAGAGGTCTCTAAAGGGGATATCGTACGTAAATCCGGACGGACGACTGGAGTAACCACAGGTGAGGTAGTTTACACCAATGCCTCTGTCTGGGTTACGTACGGCGACAAGTCAGCTTATTTTGTGGACCAAATTGTAGTAGAGCAAGAGAATTGGTCTTTTGCAGCACCCGGTGATTCTGGCTCTGCAGTGGATAAAGGTGGGGAGTTCGTGGGGCTGGTTTTCGCTGGCTCCGAAACACACGCGGTCATCAATAAGGCGGAGCACATTATTGAGGGACTTGATATTGCTGTTGAGCTTCCAGAAGGTCTGTGTAGTCTCACCATCTCCAGTACTCCTGGTGGTTCGGTTTCTATCCCTGGTGAGGGGAGGTATATCTATGCTGCCGGGGTGGTTGTCGACCTTATTGCTGAGGCTGGCGAAGACTACCGGTTTGTGAAGTGGACTGGCGATGTAGATACCGTTGCTGATGTTTATGCTGCCTCGACCAATATCACTATGGGAGGCAATTACTCCGTAATCGCCAACTTTGAACTAAAAGAGGGTCTATGTAGTCTTACTGTCTTCAGCACCGAGGGTGGCTCGGTAATCACTCCCG
>Ga0180301_10000876_pt1 | contig 23800 bp, 15 predicted proteins | sample GuaBasSediGuay16_FD_121797 | JGI IMG/M metagenome (GOLD analysis project Ga0180301, IMG submission 121797) | Subseafloor sediment microbial communities from Guaymas Basin, Gulf of California, Mexico - Guay16, Core 4569-2, 12-15 cm | ecosystem: Environmental > Aquatic > Marine > Hydrothermal...
GTATAATAGAAGCGATTGAATTAAAAGAACCTAAAAGATGGTTGTTGTCTGTCCAATGGCATCCCGAAGCGCTAAACGACGAAGCCAGCGACAGGATATTCGAGGCTTTCGTAGAGGCCTGCCGGAAATAGGGATTATCCAATACACTTGTTAAAATACTCGCAGGGGTTGAAATTTTTTGATTCCAAAATCTCTCCCGCCAGATAAAGGCTGCCGGCAGCTACAACCAGACCGTTTTTGCCCGCTGTTTTTTCGGCAAGTTGTAGCGCCGCCGCCGAATTTTCTACTGTATAAATATCTATGTTACTATCGGGGAATAGTCGCATCATATCTTCGGTTTTCGCCGCACGAGGCCAATCGAATCGGGTTAGAACGATACCTTGAGCATTAGGCGCGATTATATCGAGCATTCCCTTTATATTCTTATTTTTATTAGCCGCGAAAACGTAAACCGGGCTGATTCCCGGCCAGAGTTTCCGGATAGTCTCGACCAGTCGAAAAACCGCCATAGGACTGTGTGCACCGTCGACAATAAGTAGCGGTTTTCCGGGGAAAAGCTGCATCCTTCCCGGCCAGATAACGTCCCGAAGGCCGGTTATAACAGCAGTATCGCTAATATCGAAACCATTGTCGCATAGCGCTGTAACGGCGGCGACGGCTAACGCGGCATTCTCGATTTGATGTTCGCCCAAAAGACCTATTGCCAGGTTCTCGAACTGCGTTTCGGGCAGCCGAACGCTGAAAAGAGGTTTTGAGCGAGATAACCGAATATCGGAAACGCGGATTTCTCTACCAAAAATTAGAGCCGGTTTTGCGGAAACTTCTTCCGCTTTTTCGCATAATAAATTCGCGACAGCGTCGGTTTGTGGCCCAATAATTACCGGAGTTCCTGCGCGCATCACTCCCGCTTTTTCAGCGGCGATTTCCTCGATACTCCCACCCAGAATACTTGTGTGGTCGAGTCCAATAGCCGTGATTACGGTTACGATAGGATTCAACACATTTGTTGCGTCGAGCCGCCCGCCGATGCCGACTTCGACAACGGCTATATCGACCGCCCGTTCGGCGAAAAGCTCGAAAGCCGAGGCCGTCAGTATTTCGAAAACCGTTCGATAGCTACGGGCGGCGCCCTCCTTTTGGGCGATAGCGATGAGTTCTTCGAGTTTCGATGCGAAAAGGTCGTCGGGAACGCATTTGCCATTTATTCGGATTCTTTCGTTCGTATCTACAAGATGTGGCGAGGTATAAAGCCCGGTTGAATAGCCGGCGGCACGCAATATCGATTCGACCATCGACGCCACCGAACCCTTGCCTTTCGAACCAGCGATAAGAACCGACGGATATAGAAGATGCGGATTATTGCGTTTTGCGAGTCCTCTACGAAACCGGTCGAGGTCGAAAGCGGATGTATCGAACGGAGCCGGATTAACCAATTTTTCGTAATCGATAAAGGAATATAATTCTTTCAAGGCTTTTTTCAGGCGGGTATTCATGGAGGAATTGCTGGATTATCGGTTACAGGGGAATTTCGACTATTGCGCGAATATTCCTTCGCATAAGTTCGATATAGCTCTCACCGGGTTTCCCGTATGGGTCCACGTGAACGATAGGTATCCCGAGTTCTTTCGCGATAGTCTCTGCGGGTTTCGGAGGGGCGTCCGAATCGACGAGAATAGCGATAGGCTTATCCCTTTTCGCGTTCTTAATAATCTCGGCAATATCGTCTTCGGTAGGTTCCCGTCCGGGGAAAGGCTCGATAATATCTGAAACCTCGATTCCGTATCGGCGGCAGAAATATGCAAAAGAACCGTGATAAAGCATTATTCTGGAGTTTTTAAGTTTTTTTAGGTTGTTTTCGGCCTCATCGGCGAAGTTTTTTACTCTTTCGGTATAATGTGCGCTGTTTTCCCGGAAAATACCGGCGTTGTGAGGGTCCGCTGCGGCGAAAGCTCTGGTCATAACGGGAATAATCATATCGGCGACTGTATATGGGTCGAGCCAGACATACGGGTTCCCGTGCGCGGCGACCTTCCCTTCTTCGAAAAGCCTCCTTCTAACTCTTTCCGGCACAGACGGCAATATCGGAATTCCCGCAGAAACAGGGACTATTCTCGGGCCATTTTCTGCCTTCAATGCTATCGGAGTCGCCCACTCATCGAGACCGATACCTATCTCGAAAAGAACCGCCGAATTAGCGAGGCGTTTTATATCGTCCGGCGTCGGCTTATAGTCGTAGGTTTTCGAGTTTGCAGGAAGCAGAACCTCGACATTCGCGAGGTTGCCCGCAATCGAATCGGCAATCGAAGCGAGAGGTTGGATAGTAACAAAAACTGTAAATTCGCCGGAAGTCCGTTCGTTAGTCGGTTTTTCCTCGGCTTTATCGTGCCCGCAGTTTATAAAAGACAGAGCCAGAAAAGGGATAATTATATAGCGCGTTTTCATAATTTCTTTCTAATCTATTAGTTGCTTTATAATCGAGATTGCCCGCTCAATCTGCCTTGGTGAATTGTAGATATGAAAAGCGAATCGTAAACACCCCTCGCGTAGCGAAACAACCACTTTTCTTGCGGTGAGTTTATCCCGTATTTTTCGAGCATCTGGCAGTTTGACAGAGACTATATGCGATGCAGCTTTGCCTGACCGGTCGGACACTATTTCCGCCCCGGGAACCCGGGCGATTTCCTCGCAAAACATATTGGCGATGCCCAGATTGTAATTCTCGATGTTTGCTATTCCAAGTTCGAGTATCATTTTAATAGACTCGTCCATTCCCCACAACGAACCGTAAGCGAGAGACCCGATTTCGAGGCGGCGTGCGTCCGGAGCCGGCGGGAGGTTATGCCGAAGCAGGTCGATGAAATCCTCCGGGCTTACGAAATGCGAAAGCCAGGCATCATAGGCGGGCCGCAATCTTTCCAATAAATTGCGCGTTACTTGCAGAAACCCTGAACCATAGGGGGAAAGCAGGTGTTTCTGTCCTCCAGCAACGAAAGCGTCGAAACCCGTCTCGGAAGCCCCGATTTTCAGAGCGCCAGCCGCCTGAATACCGTCGACTATAACTGCAATACCTCTTCGATGGCATATCTGCACGATGGATTTCAGGTCTAAGCGATAACCGTCGGAAAATTGCACCGCGCTTATTGCGAGAAGTCTGGTCGAAGCGGTAATCTCTTTTTCGACCATTTCGGGAGTAATCCGTCCGCCGTGCATCTCTATCCAGCGGGTATTTACACCTCTGTTTTTGAGATTCTGCCACGGGTATGTATTGGCCGGGAACTCGCGGGTTCCAACAAGAATCTCGTCGTCCGGTTGCCACGGGAATCCGGCGGCGATAATATTCAAGCCGGTGCTGGTGTTCGGGACCAGCGCGATTTCGCCCTCAGCCGCACCCGTCGATTTCGCGAGATTACTTCTTAAGCGGGACATCATCGCGAATGTCTCCGGGTCGTGGAAAAGGTCGGTTTTGCGGTATCTCTGTAAAAAACCATACTGCGCGGCAAGAGACCTCTCCGGAATTATTCCGGTGCTCGCTCCCGCAAAATACAGGAATTTTTTTGTCATCGGGAACTCATCGGCAATCTCTTTTTCAGTAAGTAGTTCGCGCATAGAATTTAGTCTATTGTTTTTGAAAATAAAAATCTACCTTGCCCAACACCGAGGCCGAATATCGTCGCCGGTCGAATTCGTAATCCGATACGCCGGTTCGGAACCGTCGGCTCGAGTGCCGTATATTTCCCTATCACCGTCGCGATAGCTTACCCAGAAAACCCAATCGCTTTCAGGTGACCAGCACGGCGAAATATCCTCCGCCGGGTCGTCGGTCAGGAAAAACGAACCGGAACCGTCCATCTCGGTAATAGCGATATCCCATTGACCATTACGGTAAACTTGATGTGCTATTCGTTTGCCGTCTGGAGAAACCGAGGGTTTTTCGTCCGACCAATCTGTCCCGGTCAGGTTTCTAATCTCTCCCGACGGCAAATCTATCGAACAAATATCGCGGATACCGTTTTCGGTTAAAACGCACACGATTTTATCGCCGCCCGGAGACCATCTGGGTTCGTAGCAATCATCACCGGTCGGTGTCCAGGTCTCGAGACTATCCGGATTATCGGGGTCAAGAGTCATAACGACAAACCTCCCGGAAGAGGTAGCTCTCACGAACGCTATCCTATCGCCCGCAGGAGACCAGACGGGCGAATCGTCCGAACCGTCCCAGAAAGTCAATCTGGTAACCTCGCCGCCGGAAGAGGGCATCGAAGCCAATTCCCGGTCGTAATATGTGTATCCCCAGCGTTTTGTTAGAAAACATACCCTATCGCCATCGGGAGAAACCGTAGGGTCGCCGTCGTATTGAGCGTTATCGGTTAGTTTGATAGCCGCGCCGCCGGACCTTTTCATTCGGAACAACTGCCAAATATCGTTTTGCTTGCCTCCAAAATATACCCAATTATCTAAAGAGAGGGCTACCCCCCAACGCCCACAACCCTCCGGGAAGTATGTAAGTTGCTTCGGTTCGCCATTCGGTAGTTCGAGCGTCCATATATTCGGTGGCCCAGACCGATACGATGTCCAGACCAATGTGCATTCGGGGCCGACGCCCGGACCCGAAGGTTCAGAACTGCAACAGACAAACAGAACCGACATAGCGGAGATTATTATTCCGGTCGTTTTCACATCACAAAAATACAGAAACCAGAACTGAAAGTCAAGCCGGGAAGTATGCAGGAATTACCAAAAAAACCCGCGTTAAATTTAGTTTTGTACCGAACAACACAATATAATACGTGGACGGTGATAGGTCCATTGAAAGCTCGCTTTCAGGCTTTCGATTCCCGTTTATTTTCTGTAATTCGCTAATTTGAGTCCTACAGGTTCGGTCGAGCCGCTGTGGTATATTCTTTGCGATTTTTAATTAACTATATCGTAATTTTTCGCTGAAATCCTCGATTATTCTCGTGAGGTAAATAATAAAACTCCTTGCTTTTGCCTTCTTAATAAATATATTTTCCCCGCATTGGTTGCTTTAAGGTTTTGAAAAACGTATAATACTAATGGGAGCGGCGTTTCCAGTATCGGAGGCAGTATAATGTATCGCGCTTTTTTGGTTCCTGCAAGTTGTCCCCACGAGGATTGCGGAAAGTCCCTTTTATCGGAAGAACATCCTATTGGCGGAAAACCCTCGGTTCATCTCATTGTCGAAAAAAAGGGGGAACGGGGCGATATCTATCTGTCGGCCTGGTATGACGATTTCCGCACAATTCTGCCGGATAAACCCAATATTCTGCCCGGCGATATAGTTAAATTATATTGCCCTTATTGCGGCAAAGAATTGCCGTTCGCCGAGAGATGTGCTTGCAAAGCGCCGATGGTCTATCTGGCAATCGAGAGCAATGGTCGGGTTCGCATTTGCACACGGAGCGGATGCCATTATCATTCGCTCGAATTCTCCAACTCCGCGGAGCTGCAAGCTTTGCTTGCGAAAGCAAAAAAATAGAAAGAACCGATAGAGCTTAAAATCCCGTTTGCACGGAAGCTCTAATCTATTTAATCCACCCATTGCGGTATATATTCGAGGGAACCGACTGTCGCGTTGGTTAGTTTGTCCGTTTCTCCCGTCAACACATTTCCTAACCATAACTCGAATTGCATCGCCGGGTTACGAACACACATTACAACCCGGTCTCCGCCCGGAGACCAATCGAAACCCGCTATATCGTCCCCTTCGGAGATAACCGATACGGGGGTCGAACCGCCCGTCGAAACGAGCCACACATTGCCGGCGAGAGTCCCGTAACTGAAGGCGATTTCGGAACCGTCGGGGCTGAAACGCGGGCAGGTCGCGTAGTAATTAACCGGAAGCGTGTCTATCGGGGAACTCTCGCTTCCTTGTAATGTAAAGATAACAAGGTCGTTCCCGCCGGTTGGACACATCGCGACAAAGCTGTTGCAGTCGGGGCTTATATCGAAACCGTCGATACGTTGGCCATCGATACCGAAATACTTATATTCGTCGCCGAAGACCGGGAAAGTCGAACTTTCGTCGAACTCGTAAATATTAGGGAGTAACGATACGAAAATCCCGCCGTCGGGCTTTTTTCGAATGTCGTTAATCGTCGGCAAAGTATCTTCGGATATCATTCTCGCCTCGTCCGACGAAAAAGGCCTGAACCAGAGATAGCTGTATCCGTAAGGCCCGTCTATTTGATATACGATACCATTATCGCACCATAGCAAAGGCCCCGATATTGTGCTCGTTGCGCCCGACGTTCCGGGGATAGGCATATCGCGTTCGTTTTCGGGAGTAATAACACGCAAACCCTCGTTATCCGTATATAGAATCCAATCCTCTGCTACATGGACTGTGCAGGGGTCGCTGGTGCAATCGCCCGCGCTCGCCGTGATTAACGCCGTCCCCTCGCCAATCGGGCTGATTATCCCTCCGCTAACGGTAACGACGGAATTATCCGACGAAGCCCAGTCGATAGTGCCGCCGTCCCCGTGAATTGTAGCGCTTATAACCCTGGTTTCGGAGGTCGTCATCGCTATCCAATGGGTAGAAACAGAAACGCTAACGGGAGTTACATCGCCGTTTTCTTCGCCGCATCCCGCCAGGAAAAGCAAAGAAGCCAGTAGAATAATCGCAATATAGGTCGGAATCCTCATTATAACTCCTATAGTTTATATTATTTTTTTCGGTCCTTTTCGAGGCAGTATCAGAAGTAAATCCCTCGGGTCCTCGATTCGACGCCACGCGTGGCATTCCGCCATAAAAACCGGGTTCGGTCCCCACATAGCCGCTACGAAAGCGACCTCCGCGGAAATAGCGCATTCGACGTCGGCACGCGAATCCCCGATAAAAATAGCTTCATCCGCTTCGATTTCAAGTTTTTTCAGGGCCTCGAGAAGCGGTTCCGGATTAGGTTTGTGGATTTCCGTTGACTCGAACCCGACTATCGTATCGATAAAACCGTCGAGACCGAAAAGCTCGAGTCCGTGACAGGTAAGCCATTCCGTCTTGCTCGTAACAACCGCCTGCGGAAAGCCGCGTCGGTGGATATTAGCCAGCGCATCGAGAATCCCCGGAAAAACGGAAACGAGTTCGTCGTGGTGGGCATGGTTATATTCCCGGTAGGCCTCGATAAGTTCCCCGGCCTTTTCCGGCGAATAACCTGTCATTATATCTTTAAGCGTTATACCGAAGTTCCCAAGTGCCTCCTCGTCGGCGATATCCCTGTCCAGAACCTTCCTGAAAGAATACCTGTATGAACCGAGTATTAGCTCCGTCGTATCGAGTATCGTTCCGTCCAGGTCCCAGATAACGGCCTTAATCGTCTTTTTGTTCTGCAATTTCAACTACACCTTTTTCGGGAGTTACTATTCCGCCCTCGGTTATTATACCCGTAATCAATGTATGCGGCGTTCGCTCGAAAAGCGGTGCGCTTACGGTTATTAAATCGGTTTTCTGAAGTCCGAGGTCGTCGGGGTCTATCGTTCTTCCGGCGCGAGACAGTTTCTCGGCGGGAATAAACTTCTCGAGCCGGGCGCAGACATAACAGGGCACACCGTAGTGCCTCGCTGCAATCGCTAAAGGCAGGGTTCCGATTTTATTGAGGAAAAAATCGCGAGTGATAGCGTCCGCCCCAACGAGCACCAGGTCGGCTTTTTGAACGGCGAGAGCCGCCCCGGAATCGGGAACTACGGTTACGTCGATACCGTTCTCCGAAAGTGCTTTTGCAGTAAGAAGGCCTTCGCCGGACGGTTCGCCGACCGGGACTATTATGTGGAATTCCTTTCCCATAGCTTTCGCAGAAAAGAACGTTGTCAATACTGTGCTGCTTTGACTGATAGTCGCCACCGTAGAATTTTCTCTTATTAGGTTCGCGGCCAGAGAAGCGACGGAGGATGTCTCGCGTTCCCGTGTTTCGCGTATTTCGCGTTCGAGCTCTAACGCAGTCTGGCGTAAGTTTTTCTCCGGTAACTCTTCGATTCTATCAGCAAATTTTAATAGCGGCGTTATCTCCGGGAGACTTTCCCGGATAGTCTCCACAAGAGTCGATAACATCCCGGCAAGCTCTTCGTCGCTGGCTTCTTCATCCTCGATAGCGGCGTGCATAGCTTCGAGAGCCTTCGGAACTAACTGCTCGGCTCCGCTGGTATCGTCGTCGGAAAGCTTTGCGAGAAGGAGGTCGAATTTTTCCATATTATAAGCGGTTTTAGAGTTGCCTATCATTCATTCGGTCGCGCGACGGTCACGAAAATCGAACTTCCACGCTCCACTAGAGCGCCGGGGTCGATATCCTGTCTGTAGACCGTGTTTTCCGGCACAGCGGGGATTTTGCGATAACGCGCTCGGAGTATTAAACCCTCCCGGCTTGCAATTTCTTCGGCGTCTTTGATAAGCTGCCCCATAAAATTCGGAACCCTGACTAAACCCGTTTCGGGACCCATAGAAACAACAAGGTCGACTTTATCCCCAAGTTCGAGCGTATCTCCGGGGGGAGGAGAAGTTGTTATTACCGTTTCTTTCCGAATAGTGTCGGAATGCTGGTAAATAATCTGCCCGATTTTCAGACCGCTGCGCTCTATAGTAAGTTGCGCCGACCGAAAATGCATAAAAATTACGTCCGGAACCGGGGTCGAAGCTGCGCTTAATGACGTTACCACCGATATTCTACGCCCCTTTTTCGCAGGGGAACCGGGAACCGGACGCTGCGAAATAACGTAACCTTCGGGAATACTGTCGCTATGTTCCTTACGCAAGACTCTGAAGTCGAAACCGCTTTCCCGCGCAATATTTTCCGCCTCTTCCTGCGTTAATCCGGTAACGTCGGGGATAAGGCGAGTGCCGCTGCCGGTAGTAAAGGACGGCATTAGCACGCGGTCGAAAACCACGACTCCGGCAATTAAACCTACTATGAATATCCCCGAAAGTATAGCTGTATTAAGAAATTTTCTTGTTCTTAAATTCATGTGCAGTTATCTCGGCAGAGATAAATGAGGATTTCTTGTTGCCGTTTTCTATAACAAGTGCACCGGAATTATCTACACCATGGACTATTCCAGAATGTATTTTGTCGCCGTTAATAACCTCGACGAACTCTCCTAAAGAAGTTAATTTATTCTCATAAAGTTCTTTAAAAGTTTGGAATCCATATTCGATAAAACGTTCATAATATACCGAAAGATTCGATATAAATAATGCGATTAACTTACCTCTTTCGACCGATGAAATTGGAATAGTTCGGGCATAATTATTGAGTTCGGAAGGGAGATTATTGTGGGGAAATGTATTAATTCCTATCCCTAAAACCGTAAAATCGGAGATGGTTTCGCAGATTACACCGGCCAGTTTTTGTCCCTTAAGTAATACATCGTTAGGCCAGGATAAACCTAATTTAATCTTGAATCGGTCCTCGAGAGCCTCTACTACCGCGAGTCCCGTAACGAGCGTAAAAGAAGGTTCGAGCTTTCCTTCGAGAATCAAAGAAAAATACAAACCGCCTTCAGGGGAAAACCACTTCCTCTTAAAACGACCGTAGCCAGAGGTTTGACAATTAGCGATAATAAGCGTGCCGGGTGCTATATCGGGTTCCTGTTCAATAATGCGACGAGCCTCGGACATAGTCGAGTCCACCTCGGTATGGTGATAAATCCGCAAAACAAGAGGTGAACGCAATATTTCCTGTCTAATGTTCGGAGACAGAAACGTCATAATACCTCCAGGGCGACCATAGATATATCCAGAGCCTTTACAGAGTGCGTGAGAACGCCGCAGGAGACAAACTCTACCCCAGCTTCGGCGTATTCCCGGCAGTTTTCGAGACCGATGCTTCCAGAAGCCTCGAATGGTATCGAAACGCCCGACTCGCGCCTTATTTCGACCGCTCGTTCGACCTTTTTTACATCGAAATTGTCCAGCATTATCCGGTCTAACGGATAGTCGAGGGCTATCCTTAATTCGTCGATGTTCTTTACCTCCACCTCGACCGGAATCTTTGGGTTGCCGTTCGAGTAAACCCTATCGAGAGCCGCTTTTATCCCACCCGCCGCCGAAATATGATTCTCTTTGATTAATATCATATCCCAGAGGCCCATCCGGTGGTTACCCCCACCGCCGATTATGACAGCGTATTTCTCTAATTTGCGCATACAGGGCGTCGTTTTTCGTGTATCTAAAACCTTACAATTCGTGCCACGAAGTTTCTCCGCAAATCTATTCGTCTCGGAAGCCACACCACTTAAATGACAGAGCAAATTCAGCGCGACCCTTTCGCCCTCGAGAACCGCACGCGCCGGGCCTTCGACCATCGCTATTATATCCCCCGGGTAAAGCCTGCTGCCCTCGTGTATGAACTCGTCTATCGATATTCCTTTGTCGATAGTTTCATAGACCTGTCTGAACGCGGGAACGCCGCATAAAATTCCGCTCTCTTTCGCGATTACATTTACTTTTAAAACGGCGCTTTCGGGCACAAGCAAAGTTGAAGTAACATCCCCCGTGCCGATATCCTCGGCGAGAGCGAACTCGATAAGTCCGAGAGTATCTTTCGATGGATAATCCATGAATACAAATCTAAATTATATTCAATAATTAGTCAAGCATTAACGAAAACCAAGATTTTGCCTTGACTCAAACGGAAAAATTCTTTAGGTTATTATGTTATTTTTGAATTTCAATCCTAAAGTAATTTTCAAAAAAGAAGGGAAATATTATGGCACGCAAAATGGTCCCGATGGACGGTAATAGCGCCGCTGCGCACGTCGCCCATGCATGTAACGAAGTAATAGCGATTTATCCCATTACACCATCTAGCCCGATGGGCGAAATCGCCGACGCCAAGTCGGCGGCGGGCGAGACAAATATCTGGGAAACGATACCCGAGGTCGTCGAATTGCAATCCGAAGGTGGAGCTTCCGCAGCTATCCACGGCGCTCTGGCATCGGGCGCTCTGGCTACGACATTTACCGCCAGTCAAGGGCTTTTGCTTATGATTCCCAATATGCACAAAATCGCGGCGGAACTACTGCCAACAGTATTCCATATTGCTGCTAGGTCGTTGGCCTGCCAGGCTCTCTCGATTTTCGGCGACCATTCCGATGTGATGAATTGCCGCACAACAGGCTATTGTATGATGCCATCCTGCAGTATTCAGGAGGTTATGGATATCGCTATGATAGCCACAGCAGCGAGTCTCGAGTGTCGCCTGCCTTTCCTGCATTTTTTCGACGGTTTCAGGTCCAGCCACGAAATCCAGAAAATAGACGTCCTGGACAAAGAGACTATGAAACAGATGATTGAAGAGGAATTCGTTATCGCGCACAGAAAACACGGGCTATCGCCCGACCACCCGATGATTAGCGGAACGAGCCAGAATCCCGATGTGTATTTCCAGGGGCGCGAAACAGTCAACCCGTTCTATATCGCCGCTCCAGAAATCGTCGAGAAATATATGAAAAAGTTCGAGAAACTGGTAGGCCGTAAATACGAGATATTCCAGTATGAGGGCGCCCCGGATGCGGATAAGGTAGTTATCCTTATGGGCACCGGTGCCGAAGCCGCCCACGAAACAGTGGACGCGCTGGTCGAACGCGGCGAGAAAGTCGGGCTTATCAAAGTCAGACTATACAGGCCTTTTAGCACGGAATATTTCGCAAAAGCGCTTCCGAAAACGGTCAAAAAAATCGCCGTCCTGGACCGCACGAAAGAACCGGGTTGTCTCGGCGAACCGTTATATCTCGACGTTGTCGGAGCTATCGACGAGATGCTTGTGAACGGAACCGCTCCGTTTAAGGAAAGACCATTAATTGTCGGCGGTCGTTATGGATTGTCTTCGAAAGAGTTCACACCCGGAATGGTCAAAGCTGTTTTCGATAATCTCGACGCAAAAAACCCTAAAAACCACTTCACTGTCGGTATTTACGACGACGTAACAGATACGAGCCTCGCGTGGAAAGAGGATGTCGAAACCGAATGCGTGCGCGCTTATCAGGCGATGTTTTGGGGCCTCGGTTCCGACGGCACCGTCAGCGCGAATAAAAACACGATTAAAATTATCAGCGAGGGCACCGATAAATATGCCCAGGGCTATTTCGTCTACGACTCCAAGAAAGCCGGTGCGAGAACGACGAGCCACGTCCGTTTTTCCGATATACCGATACGCAGCACGTATCTCTGCCAGGATGCAAATTTCGTGGGATGCCACAACTGGTCGTTTATCGAAAAATACGATATGCTGAAGTTCCTCAAGAAGGGTGGGACATTCCTCCTGAACTCGCCGTATGGGCCGGATGAAACCTGGGACAAGCTCCCGAACAAGGTGCAAAAACAGCTTATCGATAAGGAAGCGAAGTTCTATATAATCAACGCGATAGACCTCGCTAAGGAATTGAAACTCGGTGCGCGAATTAACACGATTATGCAAACCGCTTTCTTTAAAATCGCTGACATTATTCCTATCGACGAAGCGGTCGAACTGATTAAAAAAAGTATCAAAAAAACGTTCTCGAGCAAAGGGGAGGATGTTGTCAAACAGAATTTCGAAGCGGTAGACCGGGCGCTCGAACGGGTTATCGAGGTTAAATACCCGTCCGAACCTACTTGTGATACTCCGATGCCTCCGACCGTCCCCGACCACGCACCAGATTTCGTAAAAGAGGTTACGGCGCAAATAATCCGGCTCGACGGGGACAAGGTCAAGGTCTCGCAAATGCCCGCGAACGGCCAATGGCCGACCGGGACTACACAATACGAAAAACGCAACGTGGCCACCGAAATACCAGTCTGGGAACCGGATATTTGCATCCAGTGCGGTCTATGTAGCCTCGTTTGCCCGCACGCGGTCATCAGAATGAAATACTACGACGCCAAATACCTTAAGGATGCACCGCCGACATTCAAATCCTGCGACGGCAAAGGAAAAGCGCACAAAGAGATGAAATACACCGTCCAGATTGCCCCCGAGGATTGCACCGGCCCAGAATGCGGTTTGTGTGTCTACGTTTGCCCCGCCACGGACAAAGAAAATCCGGAGCGCAAAGCACTACATCTGGAACGGCAATTCGAGTTGCGCGAACCCGAAACGAAGAACTGGGACTTCTTTTTGAATCTCCCGGAAACTCCTCCAGATAGCTACAAAAAATCTACAGTAAAGGGAAGTCAGCTTATTCGACCACTTTTCGAATTCAGCGGAGCCTGTGCGGGTTGCGGCGAAACCCCTTATGTCAAATTGGTGTCGCAGCTTTTCGGCGATAGGGCGCTGATTTCCAATGCAACCGGCTGTTCGAGCATCTACGGCGGCAATCTTCCGACAACACCTTACTGCAAGCGCGCGGACGGGTTAGGGCCGGCCTGGACTAACAGTCTGTTCGAGGATTGCGCGGAAATAGCCTTCGGTTTCAGACTAACCTGCGATAGGCTCGAACAACAGGCCAAAGAGTGGCTCGGGAAAGCTGTATATGTCCCCGATAACCTTAAAAATAGCCTTATCAACGCAGACCAGACAAGCGAGGCGGGAATCGAAGAACAGCGCGCGAGAGTCAAAGAACTCAAAAAGCTCGCGACTGAAAACAAAGACCCGTATATGGATTCTCTCGCCGATTATCTGGTTCGTAAGTCGGTATGGGGATTCGGTGGCGACGGTTGGGCATACGATATAGGCTACGGCGGTCTCGACCACGTTCTCGCTTCGGGACGCGATGTAAATTTGCTGGTCCTCGACACAGAAGTCTATTCCAATACTGGCGGTCAGTGCTCGAAAGCGACAGCGCGAGCGAGCACCGCAAAATTCGCGGCGGCAGGAAAACCGATGCCCAAAAAGGACCTTGGGATGATGGCCCAGAACTACGGCTACGTTTACGTCGCGCAAGTCGCTATGGGAGCCAATCCCAACCAGACCGTAAAGGCTCTCATAGAAGCCGAAAGCTATTCGGGACCGTCCATAGTGATTTGCTATACGCCCTGTATTGCCCACGGAATCAGTATGTCGAAACAACTCGAAGAGCAACAAAAAGCTGTCGATTCCGGACACTGGTTGCTTTATCGGTTCGACCCGAGAAGGACGAGTCGAGGCCTCAACCCGCTCCAGCTCGATTCTAAGGAGCCTTCGATACCGATAGAGGATTATATGTATGGCGAAAACCGGTATCGCGTTCTGACGAAAATCGACCCAGTGCGCGCTAAAGAACTGGCCAAACTTGCCCAATTCGACGTCGACCGGCGCTGGAACCTGTATAAACAGCTTTCAGAAATGGATTTTAGCTGGGCCAAAAGAGAATAACCGGCACCGGTCGGGGAGGAGGTTTATAGGGAATTAGTCGAGGTTTCGGAACTTAACGGCGTTTAACTCGCCGGAGGAGTGATAGGTCTGGATTTTCCAGGGAAACGATTCGGACATTTTTCCCTTGTAAATCGCTCTATTTTCGATTATAATTTTTTATTACTATTTAATTTCACTATTATCAACCTATACCCACTTTGCAAAACACACCATCTCAAGAGGGTGCTACAACCACGGAACCCACGGAAAAGACCGACCCGGACCGACCGGGACGACCTACCAGACCCTATCGAATTCCGTTTGTCCTTATCGGAATAACGGCGCTGGCACATATCATCTTTTTCCTTCCGGTAGGCGGAGTTAGTTCCGATATTCCCGAGGTCGGCGATATAAGCACACAGGAAGTTATCGCTCCTTTCACTTTTCCGATACTTAAAGAGAAAACCGAACTCGAAAAAGAGCGAAGAACCGTCTATCGCAATGTTCCGGTTGTGCTCGATTTCGTGAAGGAAATGCGCGACAGCGCTTTGGGAGATTTCGATTCCGTGTGGAATGTCGCCGGTAAAATCATAAAGGACAATTCGATTCCCGCCCGCGAGGATTCCCTATCGGCTCTTTTCCCTCGGTTGTCCCCCGAAGGTATAAAGACCTTTTTGGGACTCAGACGGACCTCCGATATCGAGCAGGTTATTGTAGAACTACTTTCGGAAATTCACTCGGCGGGGATTTTTGACTGGAAAAGCTTATCGGAAGGGGATACCGCCCACATTTTCAATATTCATTGGGGTAAAAAAGACGAGATAATTCCCGCCGAACGAGTAACTACGATAGAGGCGGCACGCGAGAAATTAAAAGCTAAAACCGAAGAAAGATTCCGAAGCTACCCCGAAAAAGGGCAGCTTGTATATGAGCTGGCGGTGGGATTTATCCGCCCGAATCTTATCCCAGATATGGAACTCACGCAGGAAAACCGACGGAAATCGGTAGAAAATGTGAAACCGGTAAGAGGAATGGTCCTCAAAGACCAGAGAATAGTGGACGCCCACGAACGCATTACCGAAGAAACCCGCGAGAAGCTATTGTCGCTTGCTATCGCCAAATCGGGGAGATATTCTACTCCGCCGGTAATCTATAATATTCTGAGAGTGTTGGCGCGCTTGCTTTTGACAGTTATGATAATCGGGACACTGGCCTACATTACACGCCGTTTTATCCCGGACACCTGGTTCGACTCGGCAAAACTCGCCGTTGTTCTCGCCGCGGTATGGTTGCCGGGTTTTTTCGCTTTCGTGTTCCGGCTCGCCGGTTGGCCGGAACTACTCACTCCTATCGCTTTTTCGGCCACGCTTTTGTCCGCGCTTTTCGGCTCGGAACTCGCTGCCGCTGTGGCGCTTTCGTCAGCACTTCTTATCGGGTTAGCGGGTGAAGGCTCCTATTCTCTTTTAATGGTTCTTATTATCGAGGGTATTATCGCGGGAGTGGCTTTCAGCGGAATCGCCACGCGACGTGAGAGTTTCCGTCCAATAGCATATACCGTAACCGCGTCTGTTATGGCAATCGTCGTTATCGATTTCGTATCCTTCAGCGAATTCGGTCATCTGGGTATCCACGCGGTTTCGGTATTTGCCGGCAGCACATTCGGGATACTTCTTGCGTTGGCCCTTTTGCCGGTGTTCGAGAGATTCGTTGGAGTCGTAACGCGCTTCACCCTTATGGAATATGCCGATACAAACGCGCCTGTGCTTCAGCAACTCGCCATAGAAGCCCCCGGAACGTTTCATCACAGTATCGTCGTTGGAAACCTCGCGGAAACGGCCGCCGAAGCTATCGGCGCGAACCCGCTGCTGGCCAAAGTCGGCGCGCTATATCACGATATCGGCAAATTGACTCACCCCGAGTATTTCTCCGAAAATTTAGGGGATTATAATCCCCACGATAAGCTAAGCCCTCATATGAGTTTCCTTGTCCTTTCCGCTCACGTTAAAGAGGGCGTTAGGCTTGCGAAAGTGCATAACCTGCCGGAACCGGTAGTGGATATTATACGCGAGCACCACGGAACCTCGATTATGTCTTATTTCTACGAACAGGCAAAAGAACAGGACCAGTCGGTTGTTGAAGACGCTTTTCGATATCCCGGCCCGAAACCTCAGACAAAAGAAGCGGCGATAGTTTTGCTCGCGGATTCTATCGAAGCGAAAGTCCGCTCTATGGGCGAATTAAATCTGAAGTCTTTAAACAAACTCGTCAAAAGCACAATAGACGAAAAATTCGAGAGCGGGCAGCTTTCGGAGTGCGACCTCACGACGCATAACTTAACACTTATTCGGGAGGCTTTCATTAAAATTATGGAGGGCGTTTTGCATAAACGTCCAAATCTTTTAACAACCGAGACCTCACATGAGACATCGAAAAAAGGATAACGCGGGTTTTCCCATCTTTTCACTAAAATAACAGGTAACAGACAAGGAGGTCCTCGATTACTTTCGGGAGCATTTATGGTAAATATAATTATAATTATCGCGGTATATGTAGTTTTATTCTCACTCGTCCGTTGGCTTTCCTCGGCGGAAAACTTCGTATTCGCGCTTTCTGCGGATGAACTTAGGAAATTATCGGCTAGAGGAGACGCTTTTAGCCGCTGGCTTTCACAACGTTTAAGAAAACCGGGGGAGTTCGCGCTGTTTTTCGTCGTCGGTAAAACATTTCTAATAACCGTCGCCGCGGTAGCTCTGTTTGTTTTAATTAGCGGCGTAAACGGGTGCTTACCCCTAATCGTAATAGGGCTGGTTTTCTGGGTTTCGCTTGTTCTGTTCGGTTTTGCCCTTCCAGGCAGGCCTGTCAGGGGTAACAGGTTCGAGAAAGCGCTCCGCTGGGTTCCAGCATTACGTTTTTTTAGCATAATGCTGATGCCGATATACTTGGTTTGGAAACTTATATTGAGAATCTTGATGCCCGGAAACGGCATCCGAAGCCCACTGGCAATCGAACGCGAATTGGACAGCCTGATACCGGACGAGAGCGGATTTGCCTCGCTGGAAACCGAAGAAAGGGAGATGATTCGCCACGTTGTCGAATTCGGCGAAGCCACTGTCAGAGAGGTTATGGTCCCGCGTATCGATATGGTTTGCATACAGTCGGACACCTCTCATGAAGACGCCGTTGGTATCATAGCCGAAGCCGGACACAGCCGAATACCTATCTATAAAGACCGCGTCGATAACATAGTCGGCGTCCTTTACGCTAAAGACCTTCTCCTCGCTATAAGCGGTACCGATAACGTCCCGAGTCTTACCGATATCGCAAGAAACCCGTATTTCGTGCCGGAAGCCAAACGCACCTCCGACCTGCTTCGCGAATTTAAAAAAGAGCGTATCCATATGGCCATTGTGGTCGACGAATACGGTGGCACAGCGGGGCTGGTTACGCTTGAAGACCTTATCGAAGAAATAGTGGGCGAGATACAGGACGAATACGATGCCGAAGAAGTCCCTATTCGCAGGCTATCGGGAAACGTCCTTTTGGTAGACGCAAAATTGCCTATCGACGAGGTCAACGAGGAACTCGGGCTATCGCTGCCCGAAGAAGATGTTGAAACGCTGGGCGGTTTTATCTATAATCTTGCGGAAGCTATACCGAACCCCGGCGATAGATTCGAATACGGAAATGCGTTGTTTATTGTTGAATCTCTTGTGGGTCAAAGGGTTAAACACGTAAAGGTAATTATTAAAGACACTGAAAATGAATCCTGAAAGGCAGAAATGAAAGCTCGCGTTATTCTTATTATAATTCTTGCCTTATCGACTTGTATAGTAGCCGGATATGAAATCACCCTTCGAGATGTCGATTCCGGCGGCTTTTCGCTCGGCCTCGCCACCTCCGGCGTATCGATAATGTCCGAAGACGTTTATTCTCACGTGGAACTCGAGGGATGCGGTTACGTCTCCCACCCGGGAGACCCGGAATTACCGCTGGTTTCGGAGTATATTATTCTCGCACAGGGGGCGTCGCCGATTACTAATATAACGGGAATAGTTACCGATACTATATTCGCTCTGCCGCCGCAACCCGTCGATGTTCCATATTTCGAGAGTGGCGAACCGGACAGCGTATTCCCGGGGGAATCGGATATTTACCAGAGTTGGGATATATGGCCGCCGGAAATCGCAGGCGTGAGGTATGCCGGCATTGCGCGCGGAGTTCCGCTGGGGCTTATCACCGTTTGCCCCGTCCAATACCATTTCGGAATCGGCGCGTATCTCATCCACAGGAAAATCCGTATCGATATAGATTTACGCGGCGAAATTGCCCGAATGCCAGATAATCTGCGCAGCAGACCTTTCTTCGAGATGCTTTCGACTATCGCAATTAACGGCAACGCAATGCCGGGGCCAATTCCGAACGACCCGGGAACATATCTGATTCTGACACCCGAAAACTGCGAAACCGTAATAGACGATTTTGCGGAACATAAGAGAAGCCGTGGACATCGGGTCGTTTTGAAAAACATATCGGATTTCGGAGTCCATCCCGATAAGGACGATATTAAGGACTATATTCAGAGCCTTTACGATACGCTGAACCCTGCACCTACTTTCTTGCTTATTGTGGGCGACGTTTCTATGTCCGACGGGACAGAAATCCCGGACTACGGCTACGACGTCTATACGTCCGACCACCCTTATAGCCTTCTCGACGGGGACGACTATTTCAGCGATATATTCCCCGGTCGCTGGGCAATCGATAATATCAACGAATGCCGAACAATCAAAGCCAAGACCGAGTGGTTCGATAGTTCCCCGACCAGCGGCGGCTCGGATTGGCTGGGGCGCGCATGCGTCGTTTCGACCTATGACCACGCGGTTACTCCCGTCTGGAATGTGCTCTGGGTCTGGGAGTTTCTTTATCGAGAGGGTTTTTCGCAGGTCGATACCTTTTTCGAGCGAGGCTCTATTATCCCGACACCGGCGGAAATATCGGCGCCTATAAATAATGGCCTCGCTTTTATCGACTACCGCGGCTGGGCCGGAAGCGACGCGTGGTGGGAACCGTGGTTCGAGCGTTCCGACATCACCGCTCTAACTAATTCGGAGGCGTATCCGGTAGTAACGAGTATAGTCTGCGGCAACGGCGATTTCGGCTCAACCTGGACAGACCCCTGTTTCGGGGAGACGTGGATAAGGGCCGGTTCTGTTACGAATCCACACGGTGCCGTGGCTTTCTTTAGCACAACCGACTACGATACGCATACTCGATATAATAACGCAATAAACGGCGGTTTCTATCTTGGGTTGTTCGAGTACGACCTCCCCTGTCTGGGTCAGGACGTCTGGTTGTCTGAGGCGGAATGTCTACGCCAACACCCGTGGGAAACCGAACATATCGAGCAGTATTTTCACTCCTACGAACTGATAGGCGACCCGGGTTTGATGATGTATCGCGGCGTTCCGGATGTTCTAACGGTTACGCACGACTCGGTCTCGAACGGCGCAAATATCGATATACAGGTTAGCGAAAGCGGAAATCCTGTTGCGGGCGCACGGGTTTGCCTGTATCGCATCGAAACCGGTGAGCAGTCCGTCGGTTTCACGGATTATACCGGTAAAGCCGATATTTTCGTCCCCGGCGGCGGCGACGGCACAGTCGTTTTAACGGTTGTTTCTCCGTTTTACGAACCTTCGGTCGATACTTTCTCGGTCGATGGAAGGCCGATTTTCGAGCTTATCGCGTTCGGTGTGGAGGACACTATTTCTGGCGACGGCGACGGCGTTCTCGAGCCTCTCGAAGAAGCCGTTCTTCGGGTTACTATCGAAAACACACATCATATGGCGATAAGCCCGGTCGAGGCGTATCTCTGGTCGGAGCGTCCCGATGTCTTCGTAACGTCGGAGTTCGATTCGATAACTATTCCTGGGCACACCGAGGAGGATTTGGTATTCGAGATAGCCGCAAGCGGTAACGCGACCGGCGGCGGCCCGGCAACGATGAAACTATATTGCGACTCGCGGAACGGGACTTCCGTTCTGCCTTTCGAGATACCGCTTTTACAGGGTGAATTGTCTGTCGATTCTATCCGGTTCGACGATTCATCCGGCGGCGACGGCGACGAAATTTTAGAGCCGGGCGAGACCGCCGAGGCTTTCCTACTGATTTCTAACGGCGGAGAAGGAACATTCGAGGCCTTTACTATCTCAGTTTATTCGCAAAGCGGCTGGGTAAGTATATCAGACGAGGATTCCATCTCGGTTTCGTCTATCTTGCCGCATTCGAGCGTATGGTCGGACGGGTTTATAGTCGGTGCGGATTCGTCAGCTTTTACTGGTTATCCAGTGGAATTCGTAGTATATCGCAGATATTCTTTAAGGTCGGAGGAATTCGGCTCGGTCGGTTTTGCTCTCGGCGAGCCGGAAACAAGAAACCCAACCGGCCCGGATAGTTGGGGATATTTTGCTTACGACGATACGGATGTTTCGTTAGGATACGCTCCCACAACGGGTTTCGAGGACATTTCCGGCACGGGGATATTCGTTCCTATCGACGACGACATAAAATTCGAGATAGAACTCCCTTTCGATTTCGTGTTCTACGGCGAGTCTTTCGATACTATAACCATTTGTTCCAATGGTTGGTTGGCGCCGGGTGTGCAACCGTATTTTATGGTTACATTTTACAACAACCCGATTCCCGGTCCGAATGGGCCATGGGGGACTATTGCGCCGTTCTGGGACGACCTCGAACCGATAAGCGGGAGCGGAGGTATCTATTATCAGTATTTCGCCGGTGAGGGCAAATTCGTTGTCCAGTGGGAAGAGATGCAGCACGCGCGAATCCCCGGGGTAACCAATACTTTTCAGGCAATAATCTTCGACCCGGATGTTCATCCGACCCGAACCGGCGATTCACCTATCGAATTCCGATACGGTGGGACTATCGAGGACCTCGACGAGGACGAGGAATACTCGACCGTGGGAATCGAATCGCCGAACCATACTATTGGTGTGGAATATCTTTTCAGCCAGAGATACGCTTCAGGTGCGGCGGAACTTACCGACGGCAGGGCTATCAGGTTCACCACCGATTGCGGCGCCGGGATGCTAACAGGAGCGGTAATCCTCACCGACGGGGCAGACCCTATAAAAGCGGTTTTAACAACAGCCGACGGTCAAATGGCGAAACCGTTTTCGAGCGGCGAATACCGTTTTAGCGAGCTTCCGCCGGGAGATTACAATATCACCTGCGCCGCGACGGGTTATTTTACTTCGACGGCCAGTTTAACACTCGACGCCGACGAAACCGATACTGCCGATTTCGCTCTGGAACCTATTCCCGTCGCCGGTTCGATAACGGCGAGCAAAGCAGATGTCAGCGGAAATATAACTATAGAATGGTCGACTGCGCCGGCCTCGGTGGAGCTTTTCACAGGTTACAGGCTATATAAATATCTCGCTCTGGGCGGAATACCCGAGATTATCGAGTCCGTGGACACTTATTATGTCGACGTGGATGTCGAGAGCGGCCGGAAATACTGGTATCGCGTTCAATACGATTATAGCGGTAATCTGAGCAACCTATCGGAGCCGGACGAGGGCTGGGTCGAGCTTAATACCCAAATCGAAGAGACCGAGAAACCGGTCGAGTTCAGCCTGAATATCGTCCCGAATCCGTTCAATACAACTTTGTCGATTACTATAAAAACACCGGATGCCGGCAATGCCGAGATATTCGACCTGACCGGGCGGCTCGTATATCACGTGTCTATCGGTAGTGGAAGGTCAGACATTTTCTGGGATGGCCACGATGCAGGCGGAATCGAACTTCCCAGCGGCCTATATTTCGTCAGAATAAACTGCGGCGAGAGGCGGTTGAATAAAAAGGCCGTTATGCTGAAATAGCGACAATGCGGCGAGGTGGATTTTGCTTTCGATTGTGGTCTAACTGCCGTTGTTCGGGCTGGCACGCTCCGTGCGAAGCCCGCTGGTCATCATTCATAGTTCTGTGCGGTTACTTGCGGGTAGGCGAAACCGTTGGGCACTTTTATTTACGGCATTGCCGGCGGGCGCACGGATTCCCTTCCCTACACGAAAGACCACTCTCGCGCCAGCCTGCGTGGAAAAAGTAAAACGTAGAAGTTCGCAGAAATGCCCCGTTTTCTATTGAAACAATTAGTAATTTGCGGGATAAATTGCCTTACGAAATTCGGGTATATAACTAGATTTTCAGGGTTATATATGTCCGAAAAGCCCTTGACAAAATAAAAAACTAAAGCAATATTGTTAGATAAAACTTACCTAAATCCAGGAAGAGGCTGAATTGGAAGACCTGACAATTACGAGCGTATGGGCGAGAGAAATACTCGATAGCCGCGGTAACCCGACATTGGAGTGCGAGGTAGAACTCGCTTCCGGTGCGACCGGTTGGGCTGCGGTTCCGAGCGGAGCTTCGACAGGTATACACGAAGCCGTAGAACTCCGCGACAACGACCCCGACCGTTATTTCGGAAAGGGCGTCCAGAAAGCTGTAGCGAACGTCAACGAAATAATCGCACCGGAGATTATCGAACTCGACGCCACCGACCAACTCGGTATCGACCAGCTTATGATAGAACTCGACGGCACGCCCAACAAAGCCAGATTGGGCGCAAACGCTATTCTCGCCGTTTCTATGGCTGTCGCGCGCGCGGCGGCTAATTGTATGGGGTTACCGCTATATCAGTATCTAGGCAGAATAAACAGCAGAACGCTCCCCCTGCCGATGCTGAATGTTATCAACGGTGGCGCACACGCGGATAATAATCTGGACATTCAGGAATTTATGGTTCTCCCGGCTGGTGCAGATAGCTTCAGTGAATCGCTACGGGCCGGAAGCGAAACCTTTAAGACACTGAAAAAGCTCCTCGATGAAGACGGCCTTGTTACTGCTGTCGGCGACGAGGGCGGTATCGCGCCGTCGTTAAATACTAACCGCGAAGCTCTCGACTATCTTGTAAAGGCTATCGAAGAGGCCGGTTATGTCCCCGGCGAGGATATATGGATAACCATCGACTGTGCTGCAAGCGAATTCTACGATAAGAAAAACAATCTATACGAAATGAAAATCGATAACGAAAAATACGATATCGACCGACTTATAGATTACTACAAAAGACTCGTAGATAAATACCCGATAGTCAGTATCGAGGACCCGTTCGCCGAGGACGACTGGGAAGGCTGGCGGGCAATGACCAAAGAACTCGGCGACACGATTCAAATAGTAGGCGACGATATCTTCGTAACCAACCGCGACCGAATTATCCAAGGGATTAACGAGAAAAGCGCTAACGCCGTGTTAATAAAGCTGAACCAGATAGGAACCATTACGGAGACATTCGATGCCGTGAAAACTACACTTAACGCCGGTTGGGGTGCGGTTATCTCACACCGCAGCGGCGAGACCGAAGACACCTTTATCGCCGACCTCGCCGTAGCGACGGGTGTAGGCCAGATAAAAACCGGCAGCGTTTGCCGCAGCGAGAGAATATGTAAATA
>Ga0180301_10000877_pt1 | contig 23774 bp, 23 predicted proteins | sample GuaBasSediGuay16_FD_121797 | JGI IMG/M metagenome (GOLD analysis project Ga0180301, IMG submission 121797) | Subseafloor sediment microbial communities from Guaymas Basin, Gulf of California, Mexico - Guay16, Core 4569-2, 12-15 cm | ecosystem: Environmental > Aquatic > Marine > Hydrothermal...
TCGATGATAATCTTATCCATACTTCTTCTGGGCCTTTACCATCCGGTAGGAGTCTCGGTAATCCACGATTCGTTCCTTATACCCAAAGCATTCCGCCGAGTCTATAAGATTTAATGCCCGCTCCGTTTGACGAGGGTCCATCTCCACGAGAAGCCACCCCCCCTTCCGCAGGCATGGCCCACTCATCCCGATTAACCGTTGAATGCAGTGCATGCCTCCCTCGCGCCCATCAAGGGCAACTCTGGGCTCATGGCACCGTATCTCGGGTGCAAGGGTGTTGAATTCCTCGGTAGCGATATACGGCGGGTTGGAGACGATTATATCAAATGCCGCTGACCCACCCTTGAATGGCTCAAAGAGGTCGCCCGCACAGAACGTTATCCTATCTCCAAGGCCGTGGCGTCGGGCATTGGCTTGGGCCAATTGAAGGGCCTCAGGGGATATATCGCTCGCCCACAGACTCGCGCCTTCGATCTCCTTGGCCAGGGCTATGGCAATAGCACCGGATCCAGTGCCTAGATCCAATATCATGGGGGTGAGATTATCCGTCAGTAGGCCATCCTGCCTGAGCCTAAGGGCCTCCTCGACGAGCAGCTCGGTCTCCGGTCTCGGAATCATAACCGCGGGATTCACTAGTAGATCAAGGGACCAAAACTCCCGGTGCCCGGTTATGTATTGAAGTGGCTCCCCTTTGACACGTCTCCGCACGAGCGATCGAAAGCCCGCGATCTCCTCCTCGCCGAGCGGTTGATCGTAGTCGAGGTAAAGATCGACCCTGGATTTCTTTAATTGGTGAGATAGCAAAACCTCGGTGCACAGACGTGGGCTATCGATCGCCTTTGTCTTGAGATAATCGGTGGTGAGACCTAAAAGTTCCTTGATAGTCCATCGCTTTTCGGTCATAAGAGTTGGTGGGCTCGTTGCTTCTCGGAGTTGGCGTCAAAATGTGCTCTAAGGGGCTGCAAGATGAGGTCAAGGTCACCCTGGAGGATCTCATCGAGCCTATAGATGGTTAACCCTACCCGGTGATCGGTGATCCTTCCCTGGGGGAAATTATAGGTTCGTATCTTCTCGCTTCTGTCTCCCATGCCCACCATATTCCTGCGATCCTCGGAAAGTTTGGAGCGTTGCTGTTGTTCTTGCAGATCAAGAAGCCGAGATCGTAAGATCTTCATCGCCTTTGCCTTATTCTTATGCTGGGATCGTTCGTCCTGACAGGAAACGACCAACCCCGTGGGAATATGGGTTACCCGCACTGCAGAATCGGTGGTATTCACGCTCTGACCTCCCGGCCCTGATGACCGATAGACATCTATCCTCAGGTCTGCAAGATCGATCAATACATCAACTTCCTCCGCCTCGGGCAGGATTGCCACCGTCACTGCCGAGGTATGGATCCGACCCTTTGATTCCGTCTCCGGGATCCGCTGCACGCGGTGAACTCCGCTCTCATACTTAAGCTGACTGTATACCCGTTTCCCTACTACCAGCGCGATGATCTCCTTGAAACCTCCTAAACCGGTGGGGCTCTGGCTGAGGATATCCATCTCCCAACCCTTCTTTTCTATGTAGTGGCCATACATCCTAAAGAGGTCCGTAACAAAAAGGGCCGCCTCTTCCCCCCCGGTGCCTGCCCGTATCTCCAGGATGCAATTCTTCTCGTCCCTCGGATCCTTGGGCAGGAGCAAATGCTTTATCTCATATTCCAGCCCTGCCAACGTATCCTTCAGTGCCTCCAGCTCCGCCCTGGCAAGCTCCCGTATCTCGCTATCGGCATCATGGAGAAGGCTTTGGGCATCATGCACCTTTCCCTGGGTTTCCTTGTACTTGCGGAAGGCCTCGACGATGGGCAGGAGGCTCGTATGCTCCCTTAAATACTTCTGGTAGAGGTCCTGTTGCCGGATAACCTCCTGTTTACCGAGTTCTCGTTCCAGAACATCAAAGCGCGTCTCAGCCTCTTCAATTTGAGAGAAGATGCTCATCTATGCTATTCTTTCTTTGTCTTCGCACCTCTGTCTTGTTTCACAGATGCCTGATACTTGCGTCTGAACCGCTCTACACGCCCCGTGGAATCAACGATCTTTTGTTGGCCGGTAAAAAGGGGATGACATTGGGAACATATCTCGACGTTGATCTCCTTTACCGTGGAAAAGGTCTCGAATTCGTTCCCGCAGGCGCAATGAACGATTGCCTTCTGAAAGGGTGGGTGAATATCCTTTTTCATGGTTCCCGTCTCCATTCACTAAAGATTAACCGCTCGATCCCGTGATCCATTTCTCAGGCTCCCGCTTTATTGATTCATTGAGTCCAAGAAATCCTTGTTGGTCTTTGTTCCCTGTATCTTATCCAGCAGGAATTCCATGCTATCAACCGGTGTGAGGGGTGCTAAGAGCTTGCGGAGGATCCAGATACGATTGAGATCATCCACAGGAATCAAGAGCTCCTCCTTTCTTGTACCCGAGCGATTGATATCAAGGGCGGGGAATATACGCCTATCGCTCAGCTTCCTATCGAGGTTGACCTCCATGTTCCCAGTGCCCTTGAACTCCTCAAAGATGACCTCATCCATTCTACTCCCCGTATCAATGAGGGCGGTTGCGATGATCGTGAGACTACCTCCCTCCTCGAGGTTTCTGGCAGCCCCGAAAAACCTCTTGGGCCGATGGAGGGCATTTGAATCAACCCCTCCGGAGAGGATCTTGCCACTCGGCGGAACCACCGTATTATAGGCCCTTGCAAGACGAGTGATGCTGTCCAAGAGGATGAGTACATCCTTTTTGTGCTCGGTCAATCTCTTGGCTTTCTCCAGTACCATCTCTGCAACCTGCACGTGGCGCTGAGGTGGCTCATCAAAGGTCGAGCTGATTACCTCCGCCTTCACTGACCTGGCCATATCGGTAACCTCTTCTGGTCGCTCGTCGATCAGAAGTACGATCTTGTATACGTCGGGATGATTTTCAGTCACCGCATTCGCGATGTCCTTAAGGAGCATCGTCTTTCCTGCCCTCGGGGGAGACACAATCAATCCCCTCTGCCCTTTGCCAAGAGGAGCTAGCAGATCTAAAATCCTGGTGCAGAGGTTATCGGGATTCGTTTCCAATATCATTCGTTCCGTGGGGTAGAGGGGTGTCAAGTTATCGAAAAGTATCTTCTCCGCCGCTACTTCCGGATCTTCAAAGTTGATATTCTCTACCTTGAGCAATGCAAAATACCTCTCCCCATCCTTTGGGGGCCTGATCTGCCCTGAAACCGTATCTCCCGTTTTTAGCATGAATCGTCTGATCTGAGAGGGCGATACGTACATATCATCGGGGCCAGGAAGATAGTTAGAATCAGGTGAGCGGAGAAATCCGAAACCATCAGGGAGAATCTCCAGCACGCCTTCTCCGTTAATGACGCCATTTTGCTCCGTCTGGGCCTGTAAGATGGAGAAGATAAGATCCTGCCTTCGCATATCAGTGGCGCCCTCTATAGAAAAGGACTTTGCCATCGTTACCAACTCACTGATATTCTTCTTCTTAAGCTCAACTAAGTTCATCGTTTGCCCTACCTTTATGGATCCTTACATGTTATGGTCCTTGTTCCCTTTTCAACCTGCTCCACGAAGTGACACACACCTCATAGGCATAGTCTACGACATCTCCAATATTTGGTGAAATGTATGCTAGTCTCTGATTGTTTAGTAGACCTTTATGATGAATACTAAAACTATACTAAAGCGAGGAATGCGTTTTGCGGATGCCTACATACTTGATTTTTAATATAAGCCCCCATAACCCTATGTCAAGGGATTTTACCACATTTTTAGCCTCTGCCGGGCTTTACCGCATCAAGCCATGCAATGAGTCCTTCCATATCTGGGTGAAGGGGAGCCTTGAACTCCACATACCTCCTCGACTCGGGATGAATAAATCCCAGTTCCTCAGCGTGGAGCATCTGCCTCTTGGCCAAGGCCAGTACCCCTTGCATCATCACACCTTGCTGCCGCCACCACCGCTTTCCATATCCATAGGTCCCATCACCGAGCACTGGGTAACCTACGTACGCCAGGTGAACTCGTATTTGGTGAGTTCTACCCGTATGGATCATCACCCTTAGGAGCGAAAAATCCAACGGAAAGGCGGATACGACCTCCCATTCCGTTATTGCCCTTCTGCCCTGGAGCAGCGAGACGCTCATCTCCTTTCTCTTTACCGGATGCCGGCCAATTGGCAGATCCATAACGCCATGTTCGCCTACCGGCCTTCCATGAACCAGAGCAAGGTATCTCTTGGTGACCTTTCTGCGCTTGAATTGATCGGTTAAAAAGTAGTGAGCCCGATCGTGTTTCGCTACCACCATTACCCCTGAAGTGTCCTTATCGAGCCTATGAACAATACCCGGCCTGATACACGTTCCAAGGGAGGCCAGATGAGCGAATCTGTGAACGAGGCCATGAACTAATGTTCCTCCTCGGTGGCCGGCAGATGGATGAACAACCAAGCCTGGTGGCTTGTTTATCACCACAATGGAGTTATCCTCGTGAAGAAGATCGAACTTCACCTCCTCAGATGCCTCCAAAGGAGTTGAGGGGGGTAAATAAAGGATAGTGATCCTATCGCCAGGCCTGAGCTGGTAACTCGACTTCCTTGTCCTCCCGTTTACCTCTACGGCACCAACTCTTATGAGCTCCTGAACCCTGGCCCTCGATAAATCTACCTCCTTATGCTCAGAGAGGTATTTGTCAAGCCTAACTTCGGTGTCCCCGGATGATTGCTGGAAGATAATGGTTTTCTCTCTGCTCGGTACCACAATCATCCGCTACGACAGTTTACCCCTCATCCTGTGTCTGCGCGGAGAGATTCAATTGGATGTCCTTTTCCACATCCTCTTCCCTCATGTTCTTGGCAAGGGAAATCTCCTTTACCAGAAGACCTCTCGCCGTATCCAGCATCTTTCTCTCCCCAAATGATAGCTCCTTGTCCTGCTGTATGGCACATAGATCCCGATAAACCTCTGCAACCTCGTACACAGAACCGCTTTTAATCTTATCCATATAGTCCCTATAACGCCTGTTCCATGTCTGATTATCATCCACTGAAATATCCCTTTTGTGCAATATGGAGAAGACCTTTGTAACCTCTTTCTGGTTTATGATCTGCCGTAATCCCACGTTTTCCGTGTTCGAAGATGGGATCATGATTATCATATTGGTGTCGAGTATCCTCATCACATAAAAATTCTCCTGACAGCCCGATATAGTTCTATTCTCTATTCTCTCTATAACCCCAACACCATGTGCTGGATACACGGCTAAATCCCCTACCTTAAACATTATTGCCTCCTATTGTTAGATTAGCACACAACGTGGAATGCAACCACTTGCCTCAGGGATGCACCATCATCTTACTGTCACCGTTATACTTGGGCCTGATCTATATCCATGCTCTTCTATATATCCCGATGCCATGAACTGCGGGCCTCACGAGTATTACCGTAAAAACAGGCCAATCATAGGCAACACTGGTGCAATCACGAGAGACACCACGGACATCAACTTAATCAGGATATTCATTGCCGGTCCCGAGGTATCCTTGAAGGGGTCGCCGACGGTATCACCGACAACAGCAGCCTTATGGTTATCGCTGCCTTTGCCTCCTAAGTTGCCTGCTTCTATATATTTCTTCGCATTATCCCAGGCACCGCCGGCATTTGCCATGAAAAGGGCGAGAAACGCCCCCATAGCAGTGGCCCCGAGGAGCATTCCTCCGAGGGTCTCCTTTCCCAGGAGAAAGCCCACTGCAACTGGTGTGAGCACGGCAACCAGTCCTGGAGTAACCATCTTCTTGAGGGCTGAAGTCGTTGCAATCGATACACAGGTTGCTGGATCTGGTTTTACGCCCTCCTTTCCCTCAAGGAGCCCGGGGATTTCCCTGAATTGACGTCGTATTTCCTCTACTATGCTAAAGGCGGCCTTTCCCACCGAGGTCATCGTCAATGCCGCACAGAGCATGGGGACAATACCGCCTATAAATATCCCTATGACCACTAAGGGATTCTTAATGTCTATTATCCTTAAGCCAGCTGCCTGTGTGTACGCCACGAACAGTGCCAGTGCCGTCAACGCGGCGGAACCGATCGCAAAACCCTTACCTATAGCAGCAGTGGTATTTCCTAGGGCATCCAGGCTATCGGTGATCTTTCTGGTCTCAGGACCGAGGCCCGACATCTCGGATATACCCCCCGCATTGTCGGCAATCGGACCGTATGCATCGACGGTCATGGTGGCGCCAACGGTTGCCAGCATTCCCACTGCTGATATGCCAACCCCATAGATCCCCGCGGCCTTAAACCCAATAAAGGTGGCCGCGCAGATACCGAGTATGGGCAGATAGGTGGACTGCATACCGACCGCAAGCCCGGCAATGATTACCGTGGCAGGACCCGTGGCCGATTGACTCGCAATAGCCCTGATCGGCGGCCCAGAGGTATAGTACTCTGCCAGGAGGCCGATGGCAATGCCGCACAAAAGGCCGGAAAAGATAGCCCAGAATGCACCCCATGGCATGCCTATGGATCTGGTGATAATTGCAGTCAAGATAACGAAGATGGCTGCCGCCACAAAGGTAGTATACCTAAGGGCACCAGCCGGATTGCCCTTCTGAAAGATCTTAATAGAAAATACGCCCACGAAAGAGCTCAGCAATCCTGCCATCACAATCAGGATTGGCATGGTCATGTACTTGAGCTTTATGACGAGCGGCGATAGGCCTTTGAGAACGGGAAACTGCTCAACGAACTCCGGGGTGACCGAGAGCGTGGCCCCAATGGCAATGGTGGCAACCACCGACCCAACATAGGATTCAAATATATCCGCTCCCATTCCCGCGATATCGCCGACATTGTCTCCTACATTGTCCGCAATGACCCCTGGATTTCGAGGGTCATCCTCGGGAATACCGGCCTCGACCTTACCTACTAAGTCGGCTCCCACGTCTGCGGCCTTTGTGTATACACCTCCTCCAACCCTAGCGAACAACGCGATGGAGCTCGCCCCCATGGCGAACCCGTTGATGTACTGGGCGGTTTCCGGATCACCGCCATAGTACCAGAACCAAAATCCAAGGCCCAAAAGGCCCAAGCTTGCCACCGCGAGCCCCATTACAGAACCGGAAAAATAAGACACATTGAGGGCCTTTGCCTGCCCCTCCTTGTTGGCCGCCTCCGCCGTTCGAGAATTGCCAATGGTCGCAGAGCTCATACCGAAATATCCGGCCAACATAGAGCAGAACGCGCCGGTAACAAAGGCAATAGAGGTTCTCCAGGAAATGCCAAACCCGAGCAAGAGGAAAACGATAGCAATGAAGAACGTGAGCGCGAAATACTCCTTTCTTAAAAAGGCCATGGCACCAGCATGGATCATCTCCTCCAGATCTCTCATTACCTGTGTCCCATTGGGATGACGCTTCACATACCGATAGATTAGATACGCAATTATCAGACCTACGATTCCTAGGTACGGCGCATACACGGTTAACCCTTGCATTAGTTCTCACCCTCCTTTTCATCAATAATCACAGCGTTGTAGGTATTCATCGCCACCTCTACTCCATCCAAGATGAATGTCTCAATGGCCTTGACCACTATGTCTAATACCTCCTCTACGGTTTCCCGTTGCCCTCTATCCAGGGGGCTCAGGACAAATTCCTCGATGGATTCGTTTTCAAAAGGCCGCCCTATCCCAATCTTGATCCTGTTGAATCTATTCGTTCCAAGATGAGAAATGACCGACTCGACGCCACGATGACCTCCCGCACCGCCTGCGCGAACGACCTTGATACGACCCACGTCTACATCGATGTCGTCATGGACAATCAGCACATTACTGAGTTCGGGCTTGTAATGCTCCACCAGATATCGAACTGCGAGCCCTGATCTATTCATGAAGGTCTGAGGGCAGGCCACAACGACCGTTTTCTCATGGTAAGTCGTGGTTGTACTTAAGGCCTGGAAGCGATGATCAGATAAATGGAGGTGTAATTCTTGACAGAAAAGATCAGCCGCCTTACATCCAAGGTTATGCCTCGTATCGGTATATGCAACGCCTGGATTGCCGAGCCCAACTATCAGGTATATAGTATGGTTATTCCTCGTTTCCTCCTGTTTCCTCGCTTTCGGTTTTCTCAAGGGCTTCTTCTGCCTCAACTTCCTCTTCCTCGGCTTCCTCTTCCTCAGCGGTTATCGTTGGGGCAACCACGGTAGCTACGATGAGGTCCCCATCCTCCGTCGCCCTCAAGCCCGAAGGAAGGGCAATATCCGCTATGTGGAGCGTCTCCCCAATATCGAGGCCTGAGACATCGATCTCTATCTCATCCACGAGATCCTTAGGCAAACATACCACGCTCAACTCCCGGCGAATATGCTCTACCAGTCCTCCCTTGGTAACCCCAATAGGCGTATTAACCAACTGTATAGGTATGTTCGTCTCGATCTCCCTTGCCATGGATATCTCACAGAAATCTATATGAAGGTAATCCCTGGTCACCGGATCCCGCTGTAACTCCTTGATCATGACTTTTTTGGATTGACTTCCTCCATTGGAGTCTATCTTGAGATCGAAGATGACGTTCTCAGGGGGCCTTCCCTTGAGCGACTTCACGAGCTCTAGGTAATCTATGGAGATCATAATGGACTCTGCCTCTGGTCCATAGAATACGGCGGGAAGTCTTCCCGTTCTCCTCAGCTTCCGCGAGGCACCCTTGCCTGTCTTGATCCTTGCTTTCCCATCTACCCGTATGGTATCCATGTATCAACTCCAGTAATCGAAATCCATGCGCACCAACCTCGTTTCACGCCATTACACAAACAGGGAGCTAATGGATTTCGAGAAGTACACCCTTTTTATCGCCTCTCCCAAGATCTCCGCTACAGAAACCACCGTGATCTTCGGGCACCTCGAGGCCTTTCTGCTGAGCGGAATCGTGTTGGTTACTACAAGGGATTCGATCAGGGATTCCTCTATCCTCTGAACCGCTTTGCCCGAGAGGACCGGATGAACACAGCATGCGTATACGTGTTCAACCCCGTTATAAAACAAGGCCTGTGCAGCTTCAACGAGCGTTCCACCCGTGTCGATCATATCATCAAGAATAACAGCTGTCTTTCCCCTGACATCGCCAATGATATTCATGGCCGCGGCAACATTGGGCTCCTCCCTCCGCTTGTCTATGATTGCCAATGAGGCATTGAGCCTCTTTGCGAAGGCTCGTGCCCTCTCCACGCCGCCGGCATCAGGTGATATGATCGCGAGATTGTTATTGAAATGCTTCCGAATGTAGTTCAACAGTACCGGTGCTGCAAAAAGGTTATCCACGGGAATGTTAAAGTAGCCCTGTATCTGCCCCGCATGAAGATCGATCGAGATCACCCGGTTCACCCCGGCTACCGTTATCAGGTCCGCGACGAGCTTTGCGCTTATGGGAACCCGCGGTTTAACCTTCCGATCCTGCCTCGCGTAGCCATAATAGGGAATTACCGCGGTTATGCTTCTGGCAGACGCCCTCTTGAGTGCATCGGTGATTATCAAAAGCTGCATCAAATTATCGTTCACGGGGCTACACGTGGACTGAAGGATGAAGGCATCTCTTCCCCTCACGTTTTCATCCAGCTCAATCCTCGTCTCGCCATCGCTGAATGTCTTGTTCACCAGTGCTCCGGGCACGACCTTGAGGTAATCACACACTTCTTTCATGAGATGCATATTGGAAGTGCCCCCAAACAGCTTCAGATCCTTGTAAGGCTCGTTCATTGATAATCCCGTTTTTCCCCTACTCCGTGCCTCTATTCATCTCTTTGGCTGGGGTGGGAGGATTCGAACCTCCGAATGCGGGCTCCAAAGGCCCGTGTCTTACCACTTGACGACACCCCATAAAATCGTTACACGATTTTATATAACGCCTGCCCGCCATCGGCTTCGCCTTCAGGCGAGGCGGGCGCGCGATGTTATCGCTCCTGTAGCGAAAGGCTAAATGAATTCATCACGCGCTGCAAGCAGCAGGGTATTCAAATTAAAAATTTTAATCTTTCAATCTGCAATGAGTCCGCTCTGTGGGGACCTCTAAGTCAATGCCTTGACAACAAACACGTCTCCTCTCATATCCGATGCAAGCACCTTCCCAGCTTCTTGGGCCTTTTTTTCTGAGTTAAAAAGACCAAAGATGCTCGGGCCACTGCCGCTCATTAATGACCCGAGAGCACCTAACTCAATTAAGGAAGTCTTAATTGAACGAAGAAAAGGATACTTCCCAAAGGTCACTTTCTCGAGATCATTGGAAAGTATATCTGGGATATTACTATCGGCTTTTCCAAGGCAATTAATTATATTCAAATTATCATTTTTTGTCAACTCTAATTTAACCCTACTGTAGGCCCACGCCGTTGAGACCATGATGTGGGGACTCACAATCGCGTACCAAAACGAGGGAAGCCCCTCGATAGGGCTGAGTATCTCGCCTATTCCACGAGCTAATGCCGGCTTTCGCAGGAGAAAGAACGGAACGTCAGCCCCAATGGAGAGGGCTATGTCCTTAAGCTGCATCGCTGTCAGGGGCTCCCCCCACAGCTCGTTGAGCCCGAGCAGTGTCGCCGCTGCATCGCTGCTGCCTCCTCCCAGACCAGAGGAGACGGGTATGGTCTTCGTGAGCCTGATCTCAGCACCCTCATTGATGCCCGTATTCTCAAAGAATCGACTTGCGGTACGATGGACCAGGTTTCCCTCGCCCCCTGGCAACTCCCTTCCGCGGCAATGAACCTCGAGGCCTCGCTCTCGCTTACGGATCCTCAAGGTATCATAGAGGGCCACGGGAACGAACACCGACACTATCTCGTGATACCCGTTGTTCCGTAATCCTGTAATCCTCAAATACAGATTGAGCTTCGCCGGGGCGAGCATCTCAATGGTGGCGTTATCAACTAAAGACCGTGACGTTCGATCGTTCATTCTCTGAGGTGGGGAACCATCACCCTTGGCTTGCCTTCACAAATCGCATGCGCAGATCATAGAGAAGATGTTCCAAGAGGTTTTGCTCCTCCTCCGTGAGGTTTCCCTTGGTTTTGTCCTTGAGCAGCGTGATAATATCGATCGTTTGTTTTGCTAGTGCCAAGTCCCTCTTTTTCTCCCCTGACTGAGGATCCGCAATCTCTCCAAGGTGAAGGAGAATAGAGGAGCTAAGAGAGAGAAGAAAAGAAGAGAAGTTGACCTCTGGCAATGGGGTAAAATCCTTCTCCTCCTTTTTCTCAGCCTTTTCCTCCTTCTTGCCTTCCTTCTTTTCTTCCTGCTTCGCTTCCTCCTTTACCTCACCCTCGGCGTCAAAGGTTCTCCTATCCTTAATGGTAAATCCCTCACCGCGAATTTCATCCTCGGGCATAGCCTCCTCCCTGTCTCAAAGATCGCTACATGAGAAAAATAAGCTGATTCCCCCACCTGACACACACATACAAAGCATCACCGTAGGATCATTTTTTCACTAATTCTATCAAGTTACCAGTGCTAATGTAGCAGAATTCTCATCCCTTGTGCAAGCGAAAATCTTCGAGCATCCCCGGCAGCACCTCGCACTTTCGCCTGTCTTACAGTCTTCGCCCCTAATCCACCAGGTACAGCATTGTCTCTCTTTACATGGCTGCGCCACCATTCACTGAGCCTTACCTCACCGTCCACTTCATCGTTGGTTGTCCGTAATCCATCACCATGGATCAACGGAGGTGCAGCCACAACGCAAGGGCAACCACCTCTAAGGGCTATTATACCAGGACGTGCATGTCTTGAGTCAGCGCTGATGTGGAGCGAGGACCCAGCGAAATCGCCTTGACATGGTATATCTTTTTGGTTACCTTCAGAAAACGATTTATCGGCACATCCTGCATCATCTGAGGCATCGCATGCACCCGCGTGCAGCGAGGTATACGCACTTGAGAAACGGGATTCGGAATCTCATTGGAATGTGCCATTCGGGCCTGAAGCATGGTTCGTCCCAAATAAAGGAGACATGTACAAGAGGGTACGGTTACCATTATATGAAGTGTGGGTAAGGCGTCATATTACAGACGGGGACAATTCCCCCGAATCTCACATCCTCCTGTGATTTGCCAGTCATCCCTCGCACTGTTTAGTGATAACTCCACGGAGGTTACAGTACCTGCGAAGGGACTCGTATCGGCGGCTCCGTGCACACATGATGCCCAGGCCTAGCCCATCGATTCATACATGCGTGAACGATGTATTCAGACTTCGGCTGAGCGTCTCGAGGTGGGCTCGAAGACATTTTTTTTGACATCTCCGATTACGATAGGGACTATGCTTGCGAATCGAAGCACTGAGGCAGTATGGCTAACAGAGACAGGCGCTATCCCCATTGCCCATATCTTCTATGAACAGACGCACTAGCAGACAGATCACCTTAGGTGGCATACCCATAGGCGGCGACGCACCTGTGGTAGTTCAATCCATGACCAACACCCCAACCCAGGATATCCTTGCCACGGTACACCAAATAAAGCGGTTGACTTCTGCCGGATGCGAGCTCGTTCGAATAGCGGTTCCTGATATACAATCAGCCATGGCGTTGAAGGAAATCAAAGTACAGGTATCTCTGCCCGTTATCGCGGACATCCACTTCGACTACAGGCTCGCTCTTGCTGCTATCGAGAACGGGGCCGATGGGCTGCGACTGAATCCGGGCAACATCGGGGGCAGGAGAAAGGTAAAGGAGGTTGTTCGCGCAGCGCGAGACCGAGCTATTCCCATACGGATCGGGGTAAATGCCGGCTCCTTGAGCAAGTCTATCCTGAACAGATACGGCCATCCAACGCCCGAGGCCATGGTCGAGAGCGCTATGGGCCATATCGGCATGCTCGAGGATCTCGATTTCCAGCTCATAAAGGTTTCCCTGAAATCCTCCAACGTCTCGCACATGGTATCGGCCTACAGGCTTCTGGCCGAGAAGCTGGATTACCCCTTTCACCTAGGCGTTACCGAGGCCGGTAGCCTTATCTCAGGCACGGTGAAGAACACCTTGGGGATAGGGATACTGCTCTCTGAGGGTATAGGAGATACCGTGAGGGTATCGCTCACCAGTGATCCAGTTGAAGAGGTGAGGGTGGCATATGAGATCTTGAGGGCACTGGATTTGCGGAAAAGGGGGGTGGAAATTATATCTTGTCCCACCTGTGGCAGGTGTCAAATAGATCTCTTGGCTCTGGTAGAAGAAGTCGAACACGAACTATCCCCGATTACTGCCCCCATCAGGATAGCTATCATGGGGTGTGTCGTGAATGGGCCCGGGGAGGCACGCGAGGCGGACGTAGGCATCGCCGGGGGACCGGGCCACGGAACATTGTTCAAAAAAGGTAGAGTGGTGAAAAACGTGGCGGAACCTGACCTGGCCAGGGTGCTCATTGAGGAAGTCAGAAAGATGGTGAACTGATATGAAATCCAGCTCTAGACGATTCTCCGAATTCTTTATCCCTACCTTAAAAGAAGTGCCTGCCGAGGCCGAGATCATCAGTCATCAGGTGATGCTCAGGACAGGTATGATCAGAAAGCTCGCCGCAGGCATCTATTCCTACCTTCCCTATGGCCTGATGGCCCTTAAAAAGGTTGAGGACATCGTCAGGGAGGAGATGAACAGGGCCGGCGCAATCGAGCTCCTGCTCCCAAGTGTCCAACCGGGTGAGCTTTGGATGGAGAGCGGTCGATGGAATTACTACGGGCCTGAACTTCTGAGGTTCAGGGATCGGCATAACCGTGAATCATGTCTTGGTCCCACCCACGAGGAGGTTATCACCGACATCGTGCGAAGGGAAATCCACTCATATAAACAGCTTCCCATTACCCTCTACCAGATCCAGACCAAGTTCAGGGATGAGATCAGGCCGAGATTCGGGATTATGAGGGCCCGGGAATTCATCATGAAGGACGCCTACAGTTTTGATATCGATGAACAGGGGTGCAACCGAAGCTATGAAAATATGTATAGGGCCTACGAGGCGATCTTCAGGCGATGCGGGCTGAGGTTTCGGGCAGTAGAGGCAGACACCGGACCCATCGGAGGCAGCTTCTCCCATGAGTTCATGGTACTATCGGATACCGGCGAGGATGAAATCGTAAGCTGTCAGCGTTGCTCCTATGCCTCGAACCTGGAGAAGGCCGAGGTGGTAGAACAAGGGGAGAAATCCTCAGTCTCCGAGGAGGAAAGGGTGTTTCAGGTCGTGGATACACCTGAGGTAAGGACCATCGAAGAGCTTACCAGCTTTCTGTCCATCGGACCCGAAAACGTGGTCAAGACCCTCATCTATCAAACCGAGAGCGAGCCCATCGCACTCCTGGTTAGGGGTGATCATAGTTTGAATGAAACAAAGGCGAAAAACGCCCTCAACGCTGAAGAACTCACTATGGCGGATCCCGATACCGTATTAGAGGTCACCGGGGCACCCATGGGCTTTGCAGGTGCTATGGGGCTGAAGGTAAAGGTGCTGGCCGACCTTTCTTTAAAGGGGATGAAAAACATGGTGATGGGGGCGAACGAGGAAGACAGGCACGTGCTTAATGTGAATGAGGGCAGGGATTTTCGGGTGGATCAATACGCGGATTTGCGGATGATCACCCCTGAAGACCCATGCCCACGGTGTGGAGGAAGCCTGCAATTTGGAAAGGGCATAGAGGTCGGCCATGTCTTTAAGCTCGGGGCAAAATACAGCAATGCCCTCAAGGCCAACTTCCTGAACGAGCATGGTCATGAAACTCCTGTAATCATGGGATGCTACGGGATAGGGATCGGAAGGACTGTTGCTGCCGCTATAGAGCAGTGTCATGACGAAAACGGCATCATCTTCCCTATTTCCATCTCCCCCTTTGAGGTCATCATACTGCCCCTCGAGCTCCATGAGTCCCGGGTGAGAGAGGTGGCCGACCAGCTCTACGGGCAACTGAGTGATAACGGTCTGTCGGTCTTTCTCGATGACAGGGATGAGAGGCCTGGATATAAATTCAAGGATGCCGACCTCCTTGGTACACCCGTGAGGATCACCGTGAGCACGAGGACCCTTCGAAAGGAATCCGTAGAGATCAAGCTGCGGTCCAGCCCAGAACTCAATCTCATTCCGCTACTAGAGGCCGCCACGGTGATACGAAAAACAGTACAGAGCCTCTATGATTCGCTTAAATGACATAATCTCCAAGATCCTCTCCTACCATCCTTCCGCGGAGGTGAGCCTGTTAGAAAAGGCCTATGTGTACTCCGCCAAGGTCCATAAGGGACAGGTCCGCCTTTCCGGCGAGCCCTACCTCTCCCACCCCCTGGAGGTTGCTGGAATTCTCACCAAAATGAAGATGGACGAGGTGACCATTGCCGCAGGCCTGCTTCACGATACGGTGGAGGACACGCTGGCAGAACCCTCGGATATCCAAAACCTATTCGGAGAAGAAGTGGCAACCATCGTGGACGGGGTTACCAAGATCAGCAAGATACATTTCCTCAGCAGAGAGGTGCAGCAGGCCGAGAACATACGGAAGATGATCATCGCCATGGCCACGGATATCAGGGTGCTGATCGTAAAGCTAGCGGATCGACTGCACAACATGCAAACCCTCGGTTTTCAGCCCCCCGAGAAACAGGAAATGATCGCGAGGGAAACCCTCGATATTTACGCGCCGCTCGCCGGAAGGCTCGGTATCTACTGGCTGAAGGCGACCCTTGAGGATCTGTCGCTCTTTTACCTGGAGCCAAAGGTCTACGATGCGATACGGATCGGCGTTGCAGAGAGGAATGAGAAACAGGAGAAGCTCATCAAGGAAATAAAGCAAACCCTTACCGAGAAGCTGAAGGAGGCCGCCATAAAGGCCACCATAAAGGGCAGGCATAAACATTTCTACAGCATCTATAAAAAGATGATGGAGCAGGACCTGGCCATCGCTCAGGTTTATGATGTCTTGGGCTTTAGGATTATCGTGAACTCCGTAAAGGAGTGCTACGAGGTGTTAGGCCTTATCCACTCCATGTGGAAGCCCGTTTCGGGCCGTTTCAAGGACTACATCTCCCTGCCCAAGGACAACATGTACCAATCCCTCCACACCACCGTTATCAGCCCCCTTGGCGAGCGCATGGAGTTCCAGATAAGGACGTGGGATATGGATAAAATCGCCGAGGAGGGGATCGCTGCCCACTGGAGGTATAAGGAGGGACATGAGCCCAGAAAGGGCATGCAGGATCAATACGCATGGATGAATCAGCTGCTCGAGTGGCAGAGCAGCCTGTCCAACCCAGTGGAATTCTTGGATACCGTTCGAACGGATCTCTTAAGCAATGAGGTCTACGTGTTTACCCCCAAGGGCGAGGTCAAAGCCCTTCCCAGGGGAGCTACGCCCATTGATTTCGCCTATAGCATTCATTCGGAGATCGGAAACAGGTGTGTCGGCGCCAAGGTCAACGAGAGGATAGTTCGTCTGGACTATCAACTCAAAAATGGAGATATCGTCCAGATCCTTACCTCAAAAAACAGCAAACCAAGCAAGGACTGGCTGAAGTTCGTGAGGACATCCACCGCCAAGACCAGGATCAGACAATGGGTAAAGAAGGAAGAGCAGCAAGACAGCATCGTCATTGGCAGGGATATCCTGGAAAAAGAATTCAAGAAGGCGAATGTCAGCATATCCAAGCACCTGAGAGACGAGCAGCTCCTTGAGGTCGCCCACAGGTTTTCCCTGAAGAGCGTGGACAATCTTCTGGCCAACATCGGATACGGAAAAATCTCGGCGAAACAGGTGCTCAATCAGTTCCTCCCACAACCATCCACCCAAGAGGATACATCCCATGGCATTGTCAAGAAGATCGTTCACAGGATCAAGAGGAAAAAGGAGGATTCGGGCATCAGGGTAAAGGGAATGAGCGGCATGCTCATTCGGTTTGGGAAGTGCTGCCATGCGCTCCCAGGTGAACCGGTTATCGGCTTTATCACCCGGGGAAGGGGGGTCACCATCCACGCGAAAAATTGTCGCTACCTGAGTAATGTCGACCCAGATCGCCTCGTGGAGGTAGAATGGGAACCCTCCGAGGAGTTGAACTACCTGGCAAAGCTAAAGGTTACCAATATCTCCAAAAGGGGTATGCTTGCCAATATCAGCACCATACTCAGCCAAAGCGATGCCAATATCGTGAATGCGGAACTCCAGACCACGGTGGACAAAAAGGGGATATCCACCTTTACCATCGAGGTCACTGATTACAATCAATTAAAGGAGATCATCTCGAAGATAAAGAACATCAAGGAAGTCTTAAAGGTGGAGCGGATCTGAAACGACAGTATGCAGCATGAAGCAGGGTAAAGACCCATCCACCGCGCTTACTGCTTATCACTTACTACGTGCTTATCTACCAGCCCGGACCTTATGCATCTGGTACAGACCTTCATCTTCTTGGTTTGACCGCCTTTCGTAACCCTCACCGTCTGGAGGTTCGGATACCACCGCCTCTTTGTCTTGTTGTGGGCGTGGCTCACGTTATACCCAACGACCGGTCTCTTTCCGCATATCTCGCATATATTTGCCATGGTAACCTATTTCCTTATTCGATTATCCCCTTAACCCTTGCTTGCTGATGTATTCACCGATGACCACGAGCGACCATCCCCGTGCATTACCATGTAACAGATTTCCCCCTCTTTAACAACTCAGAAATGAGGAGGTCCGCCTCGTTTGTTATCAGGTCATAGGCATTGCTGAGAGGCGGGCTGAAGATAGTCTCATATTGAGAGATCCTCGCCAGGGGGAGTTCCTCGCCAATCATCAGGATAATCCTCTCGCCTATCCTGCTTACCTCCCGAGGTCCCAGCAGCTGCGCGCCAACCAGAGTCTGTGTACTCGGGTCTGCAATAAGTTTCGCCCATACATCCTCGCCTCCGAACATCTTCTTCCTGGTCGCCCCCTTTCTTACCACTGATAGCACCTCCCTGCCTTCGACGTTAGCTGCATGCTCGGTTATGCCTATCGACACAACGGTGGTTCCGAAAATCTCCGCTCCAAATGTGTTTAGCGAACCCAGAAAGGCAACGGTGTTACCGAAGTGGATGTTCCTCCCTATGAGCCTCCCGTTCCTGTTCGAGTGTGTTGCAAGGCCGGTGATGCTCTTCCTTTCGCTGACCATATGCCATCCCTCGATGCAATCCCCCGCCGCGTAGATGGATGGGTCGCTTGTTTGAAGGTACTGATTCACCTCAATTCCGCCGGTCTTACCGATTCTGAGCCCGGCCTTCTTCGCCAGCTCCACGTCCGGAACAATCCCCTTGGCCACAAACACCAAGTCCACATCAATGGCTTCACCGCCTGAAAGAAAGAGGCTCACCCCATCCTTAACCGACTCAGCCCTCATCACCGTTTCGGAAAGGTGGAGGGAAACCCCTTCATCTCTCACTAATGGCTCAAGTTTCTGTGCCATCTCAGGGTCAAGCTGCTGTGAAAGCAGACTGCCTGAAGATACGATGAGGGAAACCGATGAATATCCCTTGCTGATCAGAGTCTCCGCCATCTCAAGGGCTATCACTCCTCCACCCAGAACGGCGGCCCTTTCTCCCTTGGGCATTATCGATTCGATTTCCCTGGCATACTTCAATTCCGTGCTGAGATAGTGCACCCTGTCCGCCTTGAGCCCCGGGATATGGGGCACCTTCACGATGGCCCCGGTATTGATCACCAGGATATCGTAGGGAACCTCCTCTCCGTCTACGATGATAACCTTCCTGTCTCTGTCGATGGATTCGACGGTTCTCTGGGTATGGAGGCCTATCGCCTTTTTCTCAAACCACGGGGGTGTGGCATAAAACATCTCCTCAAAGGAAAGGGTATCCCTCAGCACGAACGGTTGCTCGCATGGGGTATAGGCGGTCTCGTCCCTTCTCGTAAAGATATCAATCTGCGCGGGATTCCCCAAAACCCTGAGGGTATTCGCGCACACAATACACGCCCCGCCCCCCCCGATCATTACGATCTTCACGTTGCTCTCCATTCTGCATTGATCTTTCAGTGTTTTGACGGGTAAGATATACACCACCAGGTACCAGATGCAAGAAAAAAAGGCGCTGCTTGCGGTCATGTCCCCGCAGTGGACAGTACTGTATAGAATCTAAAGAGGGCTGTAGATGCCGTTAGGGTTTCCATCCTTGAGCCACGGCGAGGTTGCCTTTGGCTTTTTCAATATCGAAACCGACCTACTGCTTTTGGAGAACTATTTCTTCTTCGCCTCCTCCTTCTGCAACATGGTCACGGAAATAGCTGCAAACAGAGGCCTGACACGGAATGATTATGACCTTCCCGGGTATATGATCGCAGATACCCGCGATGTGGGAAACCTCATGGGTGCAATCCACGGTACTGATCTGAGCGGTTTTATCGGGAGCGTTTATCGGCTCTTTCCCTTTCCGAAAGGCATGGAGGAATTCAAGCAAAAACCATATGGCTCTGAACGAAGGGCCATCGTAGAGGGATTGATCGAAAACTGGGCTAGGCCCACGAGAGTGTCCGCGAAAATAGATGCGGGATCATTGCATGTGAGGATAGCCGACTACCGCTTCAGCAGGGGGGTATTTCAGCAACTCGCAGCCTATGTCTGGCAGGGAGGAATGCCGGGGTGGAAGGACGACATAAGGCCGGAGTATGTGACAGCGATGGGGAAGGCAATCAAAGGAACCACATCTCCTGTGTTTGAAGGCCTTGAGCTTTAACCGCCAAGATCCCTGGCTCCAAGCAGGTGATTGAGGCCGTGGCCTACTCGATGGCCAGAAATGTATTCGGATCGAGCCTCATCGCCATATCCGGTATGTATTCGCGTTCATGATCCCTTAACAGCCTCAAAAACACACCCTCATAACTTGAAATCAGCTGGAGGATTATGCTGAACAGATCGACGAGCTCGCCGCATGGGCGGGGGATTGTGCGTTTCTCTGCCTCCGTGTCATCCGCCTTGGAGAGGGCTGAAAACCATACTTCCACCTCAAATGCCTCGGCGAGACCTTTGAATGCCTCAAAGAGATCCCTCCCGGCATCCGCGAAATCAACTCCATCAACAATAAGGGTGTTCGGCTTAAAATCAATCCCCTTAATCAGATTATCGAGGTTACCCCTGAGCCTCTCCAGGTCAAAACTTTCCCTCAGGTAAGCGAGGATGATCCTATTTCTCTCCAGAAGATCACGAATTCCACCTTCCTGCTCTATCTGCTGTGCTTTCATGAGATCGCTGAAGATTATCTCATAGTATGAGGCGACCTTCTCGGGCGAATCCCTGAGAGAAACGTGAACGAGCTTCTCGCCCCTAAAGAGCCGATCGAACGCGATATGGATGAGACAGGATGTCTTGCCAAGCCCAGCCCCTGCTATGAGAGCCCCCAGGTTTCCCTTGCCCAATTCTCCACGCGTGGATCTCTCGAGCACCTTTAAAGGGCTCACCTGCGAGAAGTCTTTCATGCTTCCCCCTTCTTTGCCTTGTCCTTATACCGTAGTTTCAGATCCTCCTCCAGGGCGTCGGGGACCTTCGCGTACCGGGAAAATTCCATGGTAAACTCCGCCTTCCCCTTCGTCAATGACCTCAAGGTCGTTGCATAGCCGAACATATCCGCCAGAGGCACTTCGGCCTCGATGGTGGTAAAAACGCCATCTTCCGCCGAGCTCACAATCAGGCCCCTGCGCTGATTGAGCGAGGACATCGCATTTCCCTGAAACTCCGAAGGGCACTCCACCGACACCCTCATAATCGGCTCCAGTATAATCGGTCTGGCCTTTCCATAGGCCTGTTTAAACGCCCCTATTGCGGCCTGCATAAAGGCCCGGTCAGAGGAATCAACCACGTGGTGATGCCCGTCATTCACCGTAACACGAAGCCCAATTACCGGAAATCCGATCAGGAGCCCCTTGTTCAGGCATGACTGGAATCCCTTGTCCACGGCAGGTATGAACTCAGTTGGAATAACGCCCCCCCTGACTTCGCTTCTGAACTCATATGCACCCTCATCATAGGGCTCCATAAATCCCGCAACGCGCCCGTACTGACCTGCCCCGCCCGTCTGCTTCTTGTGGGTATAATCGAACTCCGCCCTTCGTGAGATCGCCTCCCTATATGCCACCTCGGGTATCCCGGTTTCCACCTCGGCCCCGAATTCCCGCTTCATTCTCTCAACATATATCTCCAGGTGCAACTCCCCCATCCCGGAGATAATGGTTTGACTGGACTCCTGGTCTACCTTGGAGTGAAAGGTGGGGTCCTCCCTGATAAAACGGTTCAAGGCCTTTGCCATGTTGGCTTTGGATCTATTATCCTTGGGGGAAATAGCGAGCGAGATCACGGGCTCCGGAACGAAGATGGAGCTCAGTGCATAGTTCAGGGTTCCATCGGTGAAGGTATCCCCTGAAAAGCACTCCACCCCGAAAAGTGCCACAATATCTCCTGCACCGGCCCCTGTGGTGTCCTCCATTTCATCGGCATGCATTCTCACCAGCCTGCCCACCTTGATCCTCTTCTTTGTCCTGGTATTTACCAGATCATCCCCCTTTGTAATCGATCCCTGGTAGATCCTCAAATAGGTAAGCTGCCCATAGGGGGTTACCTCCAATTTGAACGCTAACGCCACAAGGGGATCATCGGAGTTCGAGGAGAGCATTACCTCCTTTTCCCCGTGATCCATATCCAGGGCACTGTTCTCTACGTCCGCCGGCGAAGGGAGGTAGCGAGTAACGGCATCGAGCACTGGCTGGACCCCTATGTTTTTATACGCCGATCCGACGAACACCGGGGTGAGCTGCCTTGAGATGGTGCCCTTGCGTATCGCCTGGTGGATAAGCTCCTCGGTGACCGCATCCTCGAGGATTGCCTCCATGAGCTCATCGGAGAACATAGAAGCCGCATCCAGCATCTCTTCCCTTCTCTTGATGGCCTCATCGAGCAGATGGGGAGGAATTTCCCCTTCCCTAAGCTCCCTTCCAAAGGGCCCCCCAAAAGAGAGGGCCTTCATGGAAACGAGGTCCACCACGCCAGAGAATTGATCCTCCAGCCCTATGGGTAGCTGCATGAGCACCGGGCTATGGTTCAACCGTATGCGAAGCTGCTCCACCACCCGGTATGGATTAGCGCCCGCCCGATCGCACTTGTTGATAAAGGCCACCCTCGGCACCTTGTACCGGTTCATCTGTCGATCAACCGTGGTGGTCTGGGACTGGACGCCCCCTACCGCGCACAGGACCAGTATGGAGCTATCCAGCACCCTCAGCGCTCTTTCAACCTCGATGGTGAAGTCCACGTGGCCGGGTGTATCGATGATGTTGATCGTATGCCCCTTCCACTCGCAAAAGGTGGCGGCGGATGAAATGGTGATGCCTCGCTCCCGCTCGAGCTCCATGGAATCCGTCTTGGCGCCGACCCCGTCCTTCCCCCTGACCTCATGGACGGCAAAGATCCTCTTCGTATAGTAGAGTATCCTCTCGGTCAGGGTGGTCTTGCCGGAGTCAATATGCGCGCTGATTCCTATGTTTCTTATATGGGTAAGATCATCGAGCATCTATAGAACCTTCTTAATAAACTACAGTCTTTTCTGCCGGTTTTTCTACTTTGAAGGCGATCATCTAAACGAACGCCATCCCTACTACTATCAGCAAGATATAACAAGCTATAGTTTTATCCATAGCAAAAAATTAGTGAGAAGGTAAATCATCAGGCCAAAAGATCAACCCCTGCACGGAAATATTCGAATGCATAGTAATAAGGGAGAGCTGAGACATACACCTATGCTACATGAAAATCCTATGGTAAAACGGCTGAAAAAGTATGACATAGGATACACATTTAGGGTATCTTAGGATTAGCCTCGCCTATGAAGGGCATCGTTGCTTCCCAAAGAAGCTTAATAAAGAAGGGTTGAATGAAGGCCAAGCTCAATCATATAGGAGTAGTCGTTCACGATATTCTGGAAACATCCCAGCTTCTCCGCATCATTGGCCTCAAACAGTTAACAAAACCCGAACCGGACCCTATCCAGAAGGTGTCGGCCTGCTTCCTGGCTGGAGGAGAGGAGCAAGGTGTACACATCGAGCTCTTAGAACCAACGGATGACACCTCCCCCATAGCCAAGTTTCTCACAAACAGAGGCGGGGGGCTGCACCACCTTTGCTTTGAGGTTGACGATATCGAGGAAATGACCGAGAGATTAGAGCAAGAAGGATTTCAGGTGGTCTCCCCGCCCACGGAATGCGTGGGATATGATAAAAGCTTCAATCTGAAAGGAAACGAGGCCACGAGAATCTCCTTCCTGCTCCTTCCCAACAAGCTCCTCATCGAGCTGTTACAAAAAGGTGCCTGAATGGGCACAATACAGAGCATCATTGACTATGCCCAGGCACCGGGACCTTGCCTTCGAATTGTATGTTTGCTAATATAGTTGAGGATCTTGTCGAGAAATTTGGGTTTTCACTCGCAGAGGCGGGGCGTCAATTAGGCGTCTCGCCATCGGCGGTTGCGATAACATTACAGCGAAGAAATGATATAAGAACTTAGTTCGCTTCGCTCACAATTGGAATATTGGAATGATGGAATAATGCCTGCCTGTCGGCAGACAGGGGTTCTTAAGAAAATGGGGCAGTTGTTTATTGGTAAGATTTCTCTTGACAGGGAAGTTAATAAATGGATCATTGCTTTTAAAACCAACACTCCAATATTCCACCATTCCATTATTCCATGTGTGAGACAATATGGAACAGTCTCAAA
>Ga0180301_10000878_pt1 | contig 23764 bp, 26 predicted proteins | sample GuaBasSediGuay16_FD_121797 | JGI IMG/M metagenome (GOLD analysis project Ga0180301, IMG submission 121797) | Subseafloor sediment microbial communities from Guaymas Basin, Gulf of California, Mexico - Guay16, Core 4569-2, 12-15 cm | ecosystem: Environmental > Aquatic > Marine > Hydrothermal...
CAACTTCATGTAAAATCTTTACATGAACTAAACAGGCAAACTGCTATATGTTCCGAGATGTAAAATATCTGTACCATAGGTGAATAGCTTAACTCTCTTAATACTTCTACGATTTAACTAAAAACATGAAAGTAAAGCCGTAGTGATACATGAGGGGCTCTAATTATGCTAACAAGACTGTTCTTTTTGTAGTGTTCCCGTTGCCCAGTAGATCTTTATTTCAATTGAATTATCATTTAGAAAAATTAAGAAGAACTTGAAATTAATTATTAGCATAGCATAAAATTTAGAAATAATATTCCTGCAATATTTTTTGGTGTAGTTTAAATTATATATTTATGGGGGTGATTGTTTGGATATTCATAATTTGTGGTCAAGGATTGTAGATTGTCTGAGGAGGACTAGTGAGATTAGGTATTGGAGCGTTGCTGGTAGAACTCGTGCTTCTTCGTTTAGGATACTGAATGTCAATGATTTTTATGTGGAAGTTCAGCCTGAGAGTGGTGGTGTTCAGCGTATTCCTAGACGGGATTTTGAATTAGTGCTAGAAGTTTGGGATGGATATAAATCTGGTAGAGTTAAAAGATGTCAATTAAGAGACTTAACTAGATTTTCATCCTACATAATTAGCATTATACATCATTGTCTTAAATCGGGGTAATGAACTTCTTATAGCTAATTCTACGGTGAAAAACAGTCATCAAAAAATCCCCCTTAAAATTCTACCAACAAAAGGATTCACGGCAAGATCATCAACAACTTCCAAAATTCTCCTCCTAACCTCCACAGGCAACTTTACAAAATCCCTCTCAAAACACCAAGTAACGTAAACAACCCATTTTTTCGACGACTTTTCGCTGCAGTTGCATAAAGACATTTAACCCTCCTCCTTAAAATCAAGAATCATAGTTGAACCTGATCTCAATAAGGCTTCACTAACCAAGTCCCTTGCTTAAGGCTAGCTAAATTCTACAAGCGAGGCGGCATTACTGATATTCACTGAGGCAGGAGAGGTTCAAAAACTTAGGTAGAAAATCGAAAAAGAAATCAGCAACTGTAAAAGCTCATTAACGGCTTGGCTTCTGAGAACTTAGAATTGAAAGAGAGGGTGAAGAAGTTAAGAGAAAACTAACAAGTATGGATCCGTGTCAAAAGGTTTGAGGAGTTCATCCATCGTTTCATTTGAATGTCGAGTGATGAACTGGTTGAGCTTGCCAAACTAGTTAGAAATCGGAAGTTAGAGGGGCTCAATCAGGCGTGGCGGGAGGCGGAGAAAAAATAAATAGCCATTATGGGATTTTTAGGAATCCTTCTTTTCGACTGCTACTTCAATTTTGGGTCTTTTTATGAGGTAGAGTACGAATGCTGCTATAAGTGCAACAAGTCCAAAGAATCCTAGCATGCCTCCCAGAACCATTCCGCCCAGTACGTGTGCATAGGTTTTCTCTTCCCATGTTGCTTTTGCGTATATTGAGACTTTGGTTTCTGTTGGTTCTATTTTGAGCCACAAGCCGTCTCTAAGTTCTTCAGGTTCAACTGTGAAGTTGAAGTCGTATCTCGCCACATTATCTACTTCTATGTAAACCTTCCCGTCTGTAATTTTAAAGCTAAAGTTATTTCCAGACACTTTCTCGACATATCCTATAATTTTGATATTTCTGACATCTTCGGGATCAAGAAACAAGTAGGTTAGCATCCTTGAACATCCTATAATTGGTGATACATCAGTTGTTTCACTGAGCAGGACATGTGATTTCTCCTCCCAAACTTCCTGAGTCGCAGGCAAGAAGAAGAACACTATCCCCAATATTAGCAATGCTAGTCCTATTATTGCTAAAATTTTAGGGAGTTTCATATTATACTTTAAGTTCAAATTTATCTTAAAATTAACGCTTATTCAGTAGTTGACAGATGTGGAAGGAAGTATTTTTGAAGGAAAAACTGAAACATCAAATTCATAGTGTAATATGCTATTTGAACATCAAGATTGCTTATTGAAACATTGCTTATTTTCTTCAAGTTTAAATTTGTGGCGGATTTGTTTCGCTATTTTTCGATTGCTTTCCTAAGTATCCTTAGTTCTTCATCTATTTTTTGAAGATATTTTGGTAGGAATTTATCTTTCATGACCTCAATTAAGTAGCATTCTGTTGAGAATGGGTTATCAAGAGCTCTATGATTTACTATGTACTGTATATAGTCAGTTTCAAATATTTTGGGCTCATTGTCTTCAATTCTGCATTTAAACATGTATCCATCAAATATAATTATGGGATAAAATATTATGAGTATAGATGGTGATAAATTAGTACTTATCATTTTCCTAGACTTAGTATATTGATAAATTAGTGCTTTTAATACTTGATTTGTAGCTTCGAATATGGTTGATGGCTTATTTTCACCCTTAAATGTTTCATGTGATACAATTGCCACATTATCAGGGGATTGTAGCTTATAATAGTGACTATTTGCTAAAATGTTATTTACATCATAATAACTAATTTCCTTTTTTGGCTTTCCAATATTCTTCACGATCATTATTGGGAACTTGAATTCTCTCTCCTTCTCTCCAATGAAGAATACCCAATGACGCTCCAAACTATGCTTACACTCAATAATTAATTCAATTAAAATTCTATCAAAAATTGAAGATTTAGAGATGTCAACTCTTTTAGTAGCAATAATATCAATAGTTCTGAGCTTTCCAGTCTCATAATCAACATAACATTCTTGATTAAGAACAATCCAACCATAACTCTTCAATACATTAGTAATCCTAATCTCCAATGGATAACCAGACATCTTAATCTCATCAATAATCCCCCTTATCATTTCATTACTCATTAAGTCACCAAAAAATTCAAACAAAATACCGCTAAATATTTCTTCTTTATTTCTATTACACTGAGAACATATTGTCAGAAGGTTAGGTGAAATAGTATGAGCAATAATAAGAGTGAGAGTGAATATAAATTAGTTTACTTTGTACCATTAATCATCATACTGCTGGGTGTCATAGCGTTCCTCGTCATAAATGAAATGCTTAAACCAAGAATAGTTGGTGAGGTTGTTGAAGAATTATCGTTAATTAAAATTAATAGCATACTAAGGCTTTAATAAATCTTCATCAAACCACATCAATAATTGATCCAACGGTAAACTTATTGGATGAAACCTATCATAAACATAAATAAATTCAGGAACCATAACATTCACTCTCAAAAATGTTTACTAATTTTACTTTAAATGCATTTGGATTTTATGTACATTCATAGTACTTCATGGAATAGCCAATTATTAAGCGTTTACAATCAAATTCCCTAATGACTTTTCCTTCTTTAGAATTGACTTTAGCTCTTATTTGCTTTAATTTTAATTTTTCATTTAAATCTATTACTTCGATTTTTAATTTTTTCGCCTTTTGGTTTGTAAGTCATCCAGGCTAGGCGTGAAAAATGCCTCTACTAACTCCTTCTTCTTCACTTTCTTCACTAGTTTTCTTGATTTTCATCTGAATAAATAAAATTTGTGTCTTCGTCTTCTCCGCATGAAAATTTAAGTCAAGTAAAACTAATGAATACATCACAATTTAATGAAATACTATTAAGCTAGTAGTATTTCATTAAACATTATTAAATTCATAATTTAAGAAATGTATTTATATTAAAATTAATAAAATTTATGGTGATATGAGGTTTATAGATTTATTTGTAAAAATGGTTGAGTCTAAGCGTGATAATATATTGAGGATAATAATTGAACCTGACGAAAGAATTAAATTTTATAATGAACTCGTCAAAAAATATTGGTATCCTCTTCCAATCACAAGAAAACTGCATTTAGGTTGCATTTATGCAATTGATAGCAGTGATGCAATAATTGAATTGGCCGGTGGCGGTGTTATTTATATTGCTCGATCGGCTGGTATTTCTAATCATAAAGATGAATTGAGAGAAATTAATTTAGATGCTTTATATCCTAAATTTGAAGAAGACTTAAATGAGTATAGAAAATTAATGAGAGAACATCTTGAACACAAGGTGGCTTTAAAGGCTGCAAATAAACTTGGAGACAGTGATGTAATATTAATTGATGGGTCAATTTTTGGTAGAATGAGCCATGTATTTATGCCAATTAATATTCTTGGAAGAGAGGATTTTATGGTGAAATATGTTGAATTATTTTATGAGTTGTTGGAGACATGTATTGAAAAGAATATTTTACTTGTGGGTGTAGCTAAGGATTCAAGATCAACTTTATTCAAAGAAGCTTTTTTAACTGAGTTATTGTTAAATAAAATAAGTAATTATGAAAATGAAATGAAACTTAAAATTGAAAGTATTATACCTGTGATCTTTAGGAATCCGCGTGATGCAATTAAATTAATTAATGAACTTCAGGGTAAAGTAAATGTTGAAGTTATTGAGATTTTAAGAGAATTGTTAGATCCTTTACCAGATACAAAGATCATAATTTCCACTAAGCTTAAGGCAGGATATTCTCATCCTCTAAAACTTACATTTAAAAGATTGGTTAGAGGTTATATTGAGGGAATTTTTAAGCCTGAGAAGAGATTTGAAATTGCAAGAAAATTCTTAAATAGTCTACCAACAAGTTTTAATCAAGATATTGAAATGAGAGTGCAGCGAGCACTCAAATATATGGCTTTATACCCACCTGTAGCTTCATTTTATGTAAAGTTTAAAGACAATGATCTTCCGTTAAGAATTGATGTAGTTCATGATGAAATATATGAATTAGAATCTTATGATAAAGTACCCTTTATAGCTGGTGATTGGGAAGGAATCATAGGAAAAGTAATTTCAATACTAAGTCAATTATATGCAGGACTAAGAAATTATAATGTTTTATTAACCATGGTTGACAATTATGTTAAGTTTAGACGTGAGCACAAGGAGAAGTACAAGGCTATGATGGAAAAAATTCTAGGAATACTTGTGGAGCAATCGCGAGGTGCTAGACGTGTCTCATTCCCTTGAAGAAATAGGAAGAATAGTTGGAGAAGCTACACCCGAAACCTTCATATTTGTTTCAAGCAAAGAAAAGCATCCTCCCAAATACGAATACATTATGGTTAAGTCTAAGGAGCTTGTTGATGAAGAAGCAATAGAAGTCGATGTATTAGCACAGGTAACTGGAATAGTCTCCAGTAGTTCAGCATATACTGAACAATTGGATTTTGAAGCACTTCAACGTATATATCAAGCAGGTATAGAAGATGCAAACGTTCTATGTTATGCAAAAACTCTCGGATATCTTAATGAATTAAATGGAAAGAAAAGAATTCTACTACCTAGAAGAGCAATATATCCAGGTAATCCAGTTTACTTAGCACCAGATGGACTAGTAGAAAAATTCTTCTCCTACAGTGATGAAGAAGGTATTCACATAGGATATTTAATATCAAGACCAAGAATAAAGGTAAATCTAAGTATTAATGGCTTTAGGAGACATGTAGCAATTATAGCTCAAACAGGAGCTGGAAAATCATATACACTTGGAGTTCTCCTTGAAGAATTAATAAAAATGGGAGCCACTTCAATAGTCATAGATCCTCACGCCGATTACGTTTTCCTCAGTAGAGATAAAAATGGAAATAGAATAGACGAAATAGCTGATAGAATACAAGTCTTTAGAAACCCAAATAGCACTGGAAGATATAGCGAAGAAGACATAGACAACCTTAAAGCCTTAACATTTAAATTTGCAGATCTCTCCCCAGAAGAAGTAGCTAAAATTGCAGGTGTAAGTCCTACATACACGAGAATAATTGCAGCATTCAGAAATGCCATTGAAGAGTTAAGAGCAAATGAAGAAAAAGGAGATTCTTATAGCCTATCAGATCTAATAGAAACATTAAAGAGACTTAGTGAGAAAGAGAGTGATAAAAAAGCAAATTATATTGGTGCAATAAACTATGCCATCAGGCTAATGAAAATAAAAGTTTTTGGAGATAAAACAACCCCCATAACAGAAATTTTAAAACCATTCTATACATCCATATTAGACTTATCAGGTCTAAATAATGCAAGCCAAGACTATATTGTAAGTAAAGTTCTAGAACGAGTAGTTGAAATGAGATTTAAAAATGAATTTCTATGGCCAGTATTCATATTCATAGAAGAAGCCCACCGCTTCATCCCGAAAAATGGTCGTACAGCATCAGCAGAAATAATAAACACAATAGCATCTGAAGGAAGAAAATTCGGAGTATTCCTAACCCTAGTAACTCAAAGACCAAGCAAAATAAATCCAGACAGCCTAAGCCAATGCAATAGTCAAATCATACTTAGAATAACAAATCCAGTAGACCAAAAAGCAGTTAGAGAAGCCAGTGAACAATTAGGTGAAAACCTAATGAGAGACCTACCAGGTCTAAACGTAGGTGAAGCAATAATAGTTGGCGATCTCACAAGAGTACCAGTAATGGTAAAGGTAAGAGAAAGAATAAGCAGAGAAGGAGGAGCCGATATAGACCTAGTAAAGGTCCTTAAATGTGCAAGAGATGAAATTAAAAAATCAATTGAAATTAAGAAACTAAGAAAAGAATCATTTATGAAGAACACTATGATGTCGGAGGTATAATATGACTAAAGAAAAAATAAGAATAGTACATTTAGCAGATACACACATCGACCCAACCTTCAGATATTTAGGAGTAAAACAATATGAAAGGAAAAAAGATTTCCTTCAAGCATTCCAATATGCAGTCAAAAAAACATTAGAATTAAAACCAGACATACTACTAATTTCAGGAGATCTATATGACAAGGTGAATCCTAGAAATCCAGCAAGAACAATTGTTATGAGAGCATTAAGAAGAATACATCATGAAGGAATAGAAATATATGCAATAAGTGGAAATCATGACACACCACGATCCATAGAAGAAGGAGCATCCCCCCTACATGAAATAGAAGCATCAGGCTTCATAAAATACTTTTCAAAAACAAGCGAAATAGAAGCACACCACACCAAAGTAGGAAGTCTATATGTATGCATTTCAGGAGCATCCTTCAATCACACATTTCCAGATGAATTAGATCCATTAGAAGCAATGACACCTCCAATTGAAGGAGACATAAACATATCAATATTACACTACAATATTGCCCCAATAAAAGTTAAACCAATATGGGCAGCACCAACAATTAAAGAAACAAGCATACCAAAAGAACTTCACTACCTAGCATTAGGACATATACACAAATTCCAAAAAATAAGGGTAGGAAACACATGGATAATATATCCTGGCAGCACTGAAAGAAGAAGCTTCGCAGAGGAGAGAGAACCAAAAGGATTTGTTTATCTAGAATTAAGCTGTAAAGGCTTGGAAAAAATCCAATACATACAGACAAATCCACGCCCCCTAAAAACAATAGAAATAAACCTAAAGAGCGGAGAAAATCCAATAAAAAAGGTTGTTGAAACAGCCTTAAAACATGAAAATCCGGAGGCAATATTAAGACTAATAATTAAAGGTCAACTACCATTAGAAGACCTTACAAAGTATAATAGAGAAGAAATTTTAAGGAATCTTGAAGAAAAATTCTTCCACATATTAGTAGATGACCGAGAATTAGAATATTTATTTGAAGAAGTGGAAATAGAAAGCTTTGAAACATTAGATCCCATAAAACTCTATGAAAAATATCTCACTAACCTCATCAAAAAAGCAGAAGAGAAAGAAGATCAAAAAACCAAAAGCCTATACCAAGAAGCCTTAGAATTAGGTAAAAAGTTAATGGAAGAGGTGGAATCATGACTATAATAGAAAACATTATGGCTGATGGATTCAGAAAACTAAAGATAAGAGAACCCTTAGAACTAAAAAAAGGCTTAACAATAGTTAGAGGACCCAATGAAGCAGGAAAATCCACTCTAATTGAAGCAATACTATTTGGAATATATGGAGACAGCAACCTTATTAAAAACTTCAGAAAACCCGTAACAGGTACAAGTACTACTAGACTGACAGAAGTAATAGCACACAACAGTCAAAGAGCCATAATACAAATAACATTCAAAGTAGGAGATAGAATGTATAAAGTATTTAGAGTTCTTAAGAGAAATGGACACGAAGCAAGATTAATCGATTTAACAGCAAATAAACTCATAGCCACAGGACCAAGTAAAGTAAAAGAAATGGTAGAGAAGATTATTGGACTATCATGGAAGGAAATGCTTGCAACTAACGTAGTAGCTCAAAAAGACTTAGAACATCTAATTAAACTTAAAGTCAGAGAAAGAGAAGCAATAATAAATATGATGATGGGACTGGAGATTTTCAATAAAGCCAAAGAAAGAGCCATAGAACAAAGAAGAACCATTGATAGAGAACTAAGAGAAGTTAAAAGAAGAATTGAAGACAAAGAAAGTGAATTAAAGACGCTTGAATCAATAAAAAAGCAATACGACCAATACTTAGAAGAAAAACGTAAAATAACATTAGAACTACCAGAAAAAGAAAAGCAATTAAACATTTTTAAGAGGAAAGTGGATTTCCTCCAAGAGCAATATGATTACATTAACAAAAAGAAACTATTAAAACAGCAGGAGAGAATAGCAAGAGAAAACATACAGAGATTAAAAGGAGAAATAAAGAAGAAAAAAGTGGAAATAGAAAAAATTAAAGGAAAGATAGAAGAGAATAAAAATAAACTTAAACAACTCGAAATTAGGCATTCAGAAATTAAAAGTAATCTCGATGCAAAAGAAAGCTTAATCGAAAAACTAGAAAAAACAAAAAAGAAGTTTAAAAATAGCTTAGAAAAATATAGAGAGTTAAAATCAAGAATTAAAGAGAAAGAAGATTCATTAAAAAGCTTTGCAAATGAAATTGGTGTAAGTACAGAAATACCGGTAGAAAAATGGAAAGAAACAGTTGAACAAAAAATACGAGTACCTAAACTTACAGCTAAAAAACTTCTACCCTCAATCCTATTAGCAATCACATCAATCCCACTATTCCTCATAATAAAATGGCCAGCAATAGCCCTAACAATATTAGCTATCCTATCAGGATTCTATACATACCATAAAGTGCAAATACAACGTCTTAAAAAAGCTAAAATAATAAGCAAACTGGAAGACGCTGAAAAAAGTGAACGTGAATTAAGAAAACTAAGAGATGAACTTGAAAAACTTGAGAAAAGTGTAGATGTCATTTTAAGACAAATCCCAGAGAAATATAGAGTTAAACTAAAGGGAAGCCTAGATGAAAAATATAACAAATTTGAAGAAATAATTAATAATGAACATAATGAGAAAACAAATTTACAAAGCAACCTTAAACTAATTGAAAAAGATATTGAAAACATAAAGATTTCAATAGAGGAGTATGAGAAACAAAAAATTGAAAATGAAAATGAAATCGAAACTAAAATAAAAGAATTAGAAATTAAAATGAAAGAATTGGAAGATATAGAAAATAAATTAAGAAATTTAAAGCCTCCAGAAAAAACAGAAGTCATTCCAGAATTAAAGGATAAAGACATTGAGAATATAGAAAAAATTCATGAAATATTAAAGATCTATAGAAGTCAATATGACGAATTAAATCGTGAAGTAACACAATTAAAAACAAAACTACAAAATGCTACAAAATTCATCGAAGAAAATAAGGATAAAGTAAATAAAATAGATTTAGTGAAAAATGAGCTAAAAGAATTAAAATCAAATGAAGAAAAATATACACGGGAAATTCAAATTCTAAACATAATAAAAGAATCACTAGAAAATATATCTGAAAATCTTAGAAAAACATTCGCACCAGCAGTTGAAAGATATATGGGAAGAATAATAAGCATAATCACAAACGGAAGATATAAAGCAATAAAAATAGATCCCACAACCTACGACATCCAAATATTCGATTCTGAAGTCGGAAAATTCCTAAGAAGAGACATGTATAGTGGAGGAACCAACGACCAATTCCTACTAGCAATGAGAATAGCTTTTACACTAGCACTATTAAGAGGAGCAAAAGGAAGATACCCAAAATTCTTATTCCTAGACGAACCATTAGGATCATCAGACAACCAAAGAAGAAGAAATATATTAAAACTAATAAATGATGAACTAACAAAATACTTCGACCAAATAATACTAATAACACATGTAAACATACCAGAAATCCCTAGAATCAATTTAATATCGATAGATGAAGGACAAATAAAAGAAATCAGAAAAGTAACTACAATTTTAGAATAAATTTAACTAAATAAACTTATATTATTATACTTAAAATTCTTTTAAAAATAATCTTTAATTCTTTATCAATTTCAGAAATTTCCATTTTAGATGCTATAATTCTCGCTTTTTCAGAGTTATATCCACCAAGCCCTAACTTATTAAATAAATCATCTAACACCTTCTTCTTATCACGTTTATTCTTTCTACTTTCAAAGAAAGCAGAGATTTCTTCTACTGACATTGAAACTGAAGGGAATGCCCTCTTAATTGCAGCTGGAACAAGCAAATAATCTTCAATACTATTCTTCCTTAAAGTTATAATGAAATCTTCAGGGATACTAGTTTGCTTAATTATTAATTCTCTCAATTTATTGAAAAGCTGATTATAAGTTTTACATATAAGCTTAACCTTCAATTCCTGCAAAATCCAGTAGCTATTCTCACTTAAATATAAGTGCACACGATTCATCAAGAATCAAGCTATTCAAATTTTAATAGGTAACATCAATAGAGTGTTATTTAATGTGATTTTAATATTGTGAAAATAAAAATTAAATATTCTAAGATATCACTTTTAAATAGATGCATATGGGATTGAGCAGTTTCTTGAGGAAAATTGTTAAAAGTGCTTGTCCAAGCGATTGCGTTTTCAAAGAGGTCGGGTTAAATATAGCTCTAATTCCGCCACCGAAAGAAGTTTTAGGTGTAATTATTTCTAGAGATCCTACTATTCGATGGTTAAAGTTCTACAAATATGTAATGGATGAAATTGAGAATAATGATATTCAGCGAAATATTCTTTTTGCAAGTGCTATTCCATACATGCTATTTAAGAGAATTACAGATTTCATGGATAAAAAGATCAGAGATGATGAGAGAAATCTATTCCAATTAATATTTCATAAATGCTACTGGACTCATCTACATAAGTGCTTCACAGATAAATCAAGTGGTAGATTTCAATTTAAAATGAAGTATGCTAAGAAATGTGCAAATAAGTGGCTTAGAGAAGAGCTTAAAATAGCAATTGAAGATGGTGCAAAATTCGCAATTGCCCTTGGAAATGATGTTCAAAACTGGCTGAAAAACCAGAAAATACGAGAAAAATTCGAGGTAATTAACTTACCACATCCGTCAGGACTAAATTGTAAATGGAGTAATACGCAAGATGAGACTATAATTGGAGCGATATGTAAACTATTGAAACAATGTAGATCACATGTTACATGATGACATGTAATGTTAGGATAAGTTTGAAAGACTCATTTTACTATGACTGGCTCTTGTTCAATTAACTCAAATGACCTACATTAACGAGTAATTGACCATCAAATAGGTAACTTAGAAAATATGGTAGTTTATTATGTCAATACATAAGGTGTAAACAAGTCAGTAATTCTATTATTATAACACTCTTCCAGTAATATTACATCGATATAAATGGGTATACTTTCCTCACCCTCTAGCTCTCTATGAAGATATTTCCATATCTTACTTCTTTTCTTGTACTTAACATTAATACCATATACTATCAGTGCAGATTTAGAATTGTTATAATATTCATGGATGTTGTCCAATCTCATTATTGCATCCTTGATTGTTTTCAATCCTCCCTGCGGATACGCTTTAATCTCAATCACCGAATTTAATTTCTTCATTTCAGCCGGATTACCCTTTTTAGGTTCATAAACAATTATGTCAGGCCAAATTACTTTATTACCAATCTTTAGTGGTAATCCAGCACCTAAGACAATATTCCTCCTCCTATAATAAAATGCTTTTAAATCTCTAGTTACTTCAACTATCTGCTCGACTTCTCCTATAATAAGGTGTAAAGCCCTGAAAATAAGAACTTCTGTAACACCTTCAAATCCCCATGAACCACCAAAAAACCTTTTAAGCTCATGATGTAAGGCGTTATAGAATTCAAAAAGGTCCTTAGCACTTAAAACATCAATATTGTCCAATATAAATCGGTCAATGGCTTGAATCATAGTCTTAATGTATTTGGATGGATTAACACTCATAATTACACCACGAATTTCATGTATTAATGAGATTTTAAATATTTTTAGAGAGTGTGAAAGTTGATTACTTGATTAATAAACTTAGCCAGCTAACTGGAGAAATAAGAGTACTCGCACCAGAAAAATACTGCTTCCCATTCCGCCTAAAATTAAAACCAATACGAAAATTCACAGAAAACCTACTACTAAGAGCAGAATACGCAAAAACTTTCAAGAAGACCAAACAACCCTAATTACTACTTATTTCATTTATCACTAACCAAAAGTTAAATTTAATACTAACATTCCCTTTTTTCACTAAGCCCCGCCGATAAGAGCTTGACAAAAGAGGCAAAAAGCCGACAATGAAGTCAAGTGTCAGCGGCGGGGCACAATTCAAAATACTGCAAATATCAGATTTCCATCTATACGCAAAGTGTTAATACTCGAAAACTTCTCATTTACCAACTTTATAATTAAAGTTAACCACATAATTAAAACGATGAGTTAGATTGAAATGTGGGGAACATTCTTTGCAAGTCATTGAAACTTGAAAGGTTTTATATTTTTATATTTTTTCTTAAATTATAATTGGTGAAATTATGATTTTGGATAGATTGTATGAGTGGGGTCGTAAAAGAAGGGAAAGGAAGATCATTGAAGCTGCGAAAAAGAGGTTGCCTGTAGAAATAGAAGTTTCTGCTGGACCTTTTAAGAAATATTGGGTTTATGTGAATGGTGTAGGTGTAGATTGGGAACCATCATTTTTCGCAGCAAGAAGCAAAGCACTAAAGATAAGAAAATTCCTAATAAACAAAGGATTTCAAGTAGAAGAAATCCCCTGACAAGTTACTTTCTTTAAATTTATTTAAATATTCAGATGACTTTAAATGGTGAATTGCAATGGAAATTAAATTCATCTGGGAAGAAATTTATGAAAGAAAGAATTGTGATAATTGTCCTCTCAAATATAAGAGCCACCCACTGCTATTTAAACCTGCAAAAAGAGTTAAAGTTATGGTTGTAACTGAGGGTCCTAATGAAGAAGCAGAACCAGAATTTATTACATCCATAGCCAATCATCCAACATTCACATTTCTAAGGACATTATTTCAAGGAAAATTTCAGCCTCAGGGAGCAAATGCCAACGTATATTGGGCACATTTAAGAAAATGCTTCTTACGGACAAGGAGTGGGAAAAGATTTATTGGTGATAAAGATGAAGATAAAGCTCTCGAAATATGTTCTAAAAACTACTTGGTGAGAGAAATAAAAGCCTTAAAGCCAAAGTTCATAGTCGCTACTGGAAGTAAAGCCGACAAATTCTTCTCTAAATATGATGACAGGCTTAAGAGGAAAAAATTAGAGGACCTTGTATTCAAGGAAGGGGGAGTATTTAACAACGTGGGAATTGAAGAATTCACCACAAAAATAATAATAGTCCCCCATCCAAGTGGTAGAAACACACTTTGGACAAAACTTCCAATAAATGCAAAGAAAGTACTAGAAAAAATTCAAAAAGAAATAATCAAAAATCTATAACTCATATTTTCTTATGGGGAATTAAATGTCTGAATTATTCATCAACATCGAAGTTATCAGAGATGCTTTTAGAAAATTGTTTTACAATTTATTTACCATTAATTTAAAGGAAATAAATGATAAAAATCTTTCAACACTTAAAATCACCGAACCAGAGGTATATGATATAATTAAAAGGAAAGAGATTAGAAGAGCTTTAATTAAATCTGGATTATTTGAAGTAGCAGTATGGAAGAGCCCTAAAGCCAAACAAGACTTGGAAATAGGCTTTGACACTAAATATCACCGAGACAGACTTCTATTTGAGCTAAGAGGAATAACTCAGGCAAATCTAAGGAAGGATATAGACATAATCAAAGGAGAAAACGCTGCAACCAACTTTCTAAAAAGTCTTTATATATTAACTAAAGCCTTATGGGAAGTTTGGGGTAATGAAGAGCAAATGAAGATCATTCAAAAAGCATTAGAGATGGAAACAATCAACATGTATCCATCAAGAATTAAAAAACTTTTAGACCGTATAAGAATTGATGCAAGAGTTCTACTAGACAACTGGAAGAAAGTTTCTAAAGAATTAAAAATAAAGCAGAAACTACAGCAGTATACTCGAAACAATGAACCGCTAATGAAACGCAGGAGTATAAAAATACCAATAAGCAACAAAAAGCGTTTATATACATAAACTACAACCTAAAGTATGAAGATTAATATTCTATAAGCGCAATCCAACTGAAACTTCAAGGTGTTTACAATGATCAAAGAAGAAGAGATCGAAAATATTATGGAAAAATTAAAGAAAATAGATTTAGAAGATATGCTTCAAGTAATAATATCTCTTACTTCAGCTCTTGGACAATTCATAAGAAAAATAGGAGAAATTGAAAAAGAATTTCCAGATGCATTAAAAATGATAGAAAAACTAGGGAAAAACCCAAAGATATGGGAAGTAATTGCAGACAAAGCACCACCAGAAATACTTGGAACACTCTTCAAAATTGGAGTAAAATTATCGACACTAAGCAGAATAAATGATATAAGTAAATTAAACCCCGATGAAAAAATCGAAACTGGGAAAATGCTAGAAAGCCTTGCGAAAGATTTCAAAAAATTACTGATAAAATTAAAGGAGGAAGAATCATGATTCCACTAAAAATGTTCATTCCTGATTACATATCGAAGCCAGCCAAAATGATGACTAAACAAGCAACAGAAGGCTTCAAATCATTCAACAATTTAACAAAACGAATAACACAAGTAGGCCTTACCAAGATTATAAGAAATTTGCCACAAGCAGATATAATGTCACGAATATATCTCGCAACATCACTAGGAATAGACCTCTCAAAGCTGACATCAAGCCCAGATGGGATAAAGAGATTGTCAGGATGCATAGCATGGATAACATCCGAAAAAATTAGTGTAAAAGAAATAATGGAAGAAACAAAGGGAACATAAAATGCCCCGTGAACTAGCATATATTGACGCAAACATTCTAGTAGCATACTGCTTAGGAGGAAAAAGCAAAGAATATCAACAAGCCAAATCGGTAATGGAAAAAGCAATCCGAGGAAAATGCACAATAATAATTTCATATTTCACTCTCTCAGAAACTTTAATCGCAATTAAAAGAATCATTGCAAAAAGCAAATATAAAGAAATATCTAAATATAAAATAAATGAATTAAAAAATATTTAGAAAATAGAGAATTATTCAATGAAATACATAAAAAAGCTTTAAATGCTCTTAGAGAAGTTGTTGAAAACATTTTGATAGACACAGAGCACTTTATAATAGAACCAATAAAAGGTTACAGTTATCCAGCCAAATTATTTTATGAATGTTACAATCTACTAAAAGACGTAATAGGAGCAATAAAAATTTATCCAAATAAATGTCAAACTTGCAACACAATTTTAACATGCAATAAATGCAAAAGAGACAGCATAATGACGTTAAAAGGAGTAAATGCTCAAGATATTCTTCACCTACTAATCGCAAAAAGCCTAAACTGCACATACTTCTACACTATGGACAAATGGTTCAAAGAAATAAAAAACAAAATAACAAAACCCAAAATAGAAATATTAGAATAAATTAAGATCATAAATTAGATATCAATAAAATTAATATAGTATTGCTTATATTTCTCCAATAAAGGACTTAAAATTTTATAAAATTTAAATGTTATTCATATTATCAAATCTTTAAACTCTTTCGACACATTAAAAATTTCACCTTCAAATGCTTTCTTAACATACATTCTTGTCCATTTCTTCGTCCACTTCTCTGCAAAATACAATCTCTCACCTATTTTGCTTTCCAGCTCCAATTTTCGATATCTAAACCACTCTAAAATCTTCTTATTAAAATTAGCATCACTTTTTTCAAAGTGCAAACCTATTTCAAACCAACCATCTTTAACTTTATGAACCTACCATTCAAAGTGAATACTTGATATTGGCCATGAAGTACCCGTATGAAGCCGATGATTACTATCATCTGATGGCTCTCTTCTAGGAACGTTTGGTAAAGTTGTGTAGAGCCTATTTAATAACTCGGCCCAAAATTCTCGGAAGTTTTTGGGAGGTGCTGACAGTTTAATAATTGGCGTAAACAAATGTACATGATCCTTTAAACTTGACCTATCTTTCAAAAAAGTCTTAAATACAATTACTTTAATCGGCATGATCAATGCTTTTAATGCTTCGTCAAGTTCGTCTTTCTCCTCATCTATAATTATAACTAACTCTGGTTCATTATGCATTATTAATGAACTAATAAAGTAGTGAATATCACTTACACCCCTCTTAGAAAACATTTGCTTCTTAAACTCATCAGATTTGATATTATTATACAAAGCTTCAATTATGCTTGATTTAACTGCAAAATCATTTAATGCGCATGTAAATTTTAACATCTGCTTTACAATATGCTCATGAGCTGGATGTCTAGCAAGTTCAAATTCAATAACATACCATTTAGGTCTATCACTCAATATAATGATCAAACCATCAGGCTTAGAACCAATACCCGCCTTAGACCTAAGTAAAGGCTCCATATCAAAATAAATAGCATCCTCTCCAAACAACTCCCTAATATGCTCTATTACAAGCTCAGCAAACCTACGCTCACTATCAGGCCTCCACAAAACATACAACGAATCACCAACAATAAGAGACCAGTCCACTCCCGACACCTCAAGCTAAATAGATTTACCTCACTTTTTTGCAATAATAATAAAACAAGTTCTGATACAATATATCCTAAAAATAAAAATAAGCTATTCGACAGTTTGATCAACAAATAAGCTTTAAAACAAAATAGATTAAAAGCAGCCTGACTCGACATCATATCAAAATAAAGTAGTTCATAATTAGCTGCTAATTTTCTCGATATGAACTGTAGCAATAACTTGGGCAACATAGAAATTTTAACATCCTTAATTAAATAAATTATTTCTTTATTACTTTTTCAAATATTTCAAATTTGTTATCCTTAAATGAAATTATGTTTACATGATAATATCGTAAAATATAGTTGTTCTTTAGGATTTTATTATAACTCTTAACCTGATTTGGAGAAAATTTGCTTTTGCCCGATTTAACTTCAACAACTTCAATGTCTCCATCAACGATCGGGATGGAAATATTAGCTTCATAATTTGAGCGTCTAATAATATATGTTCTATAGTCAGTAGAAATCTTCCATGTAAAAACTAATTTTGGTGACAAGGGGTAAATGCATTTAACAGCATCTTGGTATTTAATGTTTTTACCAGTATTCCTCATCTTAATTATAAAACCATCAGGAACATTATCTAATAACCTAGTTAGTTTCCTAAATCTCATTAGAAAAGAAGGCGTACGAAAGAAGTTCATCGAAACCAAGATAAATAATTCCATATTACGATCCAAAGGGAGCAATCTTTCCATGTTCTCTGCAGTAAACCATGCCCGGATATAAACTATCTGGTCCCATTTCTCTTCTCTCTTCAACCTTGGGATTAAAACATCATTAATATATCGTCTTATCAGTCTTCCTGTGATGTATGCCTTTAAGTTATTTAATTCTTGAGGTCTAAAGGAATATTTTATAACAGCCATGGATAAGCATCCTTAAAATTTAACTGGATAATTTTTTATATTAAGTTAATAAAATGTTTTTCTCTTCTATAAATAATTGATTATTAACATTCTATATCCTTTAAAGCTTCAGCAGAATGCACAACCGCCCAACTTACCTCAAGCTCATTAGGCTTAAAGACTCTATGAAATTTATACTCTCTATATGTTATCCCGACAATATGGGGAGCATATTTACCAACAACATTAGTCCAAAACTGTTTAATTCGCCGTCTAAGGTTCTTACTTCTACCAATGTATATTATTCCTTCCTCATCAACTCCACCAGCACGCGGAATAGCTTTCGACTTCCCCTCAACACCCCACCTAATAACGTAAACGCCAGGTGACTCAGGAATAATTTCCCACTTTTGTTCAGCCAATCTATAAAGAGAATACCATTGAGACCAATTCAAACTCATCACAAAGATTTTTATAAATATTTTAAGATAAATAAATTTAAAATATATAACAAATCATCGAACAAAAGTCAAAATTCAATATCTAGAATTCTCACTCTTCTACCTAGTAATTTCTCAAGCAAATCACTTTTCTTACTTGCACTCATATATCATACTCACAATAATCAATACCATACACATTAACGATCAATTCATCACGCAATAATTCGCACTTAACATCATCAACAACTTGACTCAAACTTCTATCAAAACCATCAGCAAACCTAATAATAGCAGCTAACTTAACAACATATAACCTAAGATTAGCCGGTATATTTTCATCCTTCATAGGATCGCCAGTTCTACGCCTGTGATGATAAATCAAATAACCAGCCACATCCAAGACTTCACCATCAATATACTTCAAAAGAATATCTTTATTCTTTAAAAACACTTTATAACTCCATAAGTGATGATTCATCTCATTAAAGCATACTCCAACATCATGAAGAATGCTCGCAATAGTCAGAGCTGAAGCACCAGTAATATCTAACCCTAATAAATCCCTCAGTTGATACCATAATTTCAATGAAAGTTGAGTTACCTTAGACGCGTGACCAATACCACGACCAAAATCATATTTCGAGCCAACATCTATAACAGCATTAATAGCACGCTTAGAAAGGCACTTCAACATAAAATCCAAGGCTTCAACCACAGCCACCTGACCACGAGTCTCAACAGCTCCACTCCGCCGCTTCCTAACAAATCTAATAGCACCAAGCCAATCAAACATCTCAGCATAAACCAAATAAGCAGAATCAACCGTACCACTCCTACCCAAACCACCAACACAATGAACAAGAACACTCCTACCACTACAAATCCTATCATAAATCCACTTAACAATACGATAAAGAGTCAAAAGATGAGGAGGCCTAAAATCAGGAATAGGACAATGAATACACTCAACACCATAAGTACTCCACAAATCCAATTCATAATCAAGCTCAAAGCTCTCTGCCAAAACAACAACACAATCAAAAACATCAGCCAAACAACCTACATCCTCGGCACGCGGCATAGAAGAAACAGCCAAATTACCATCCAAAATCCATACATAGTCTAGCACGTTTGATCCCCTGGTAAACCATATTTAATCTTCGAATGATAATTATACAAATTTTACCTTTAAATATTAATATTTCATTAATTTCATTAAGTAACTTAGAATAAAGTAAAATATTAAAGTTTATAACTACTAGTATTAGGTATGAATGCATTAAATAATGATGAAGGGCAAAGGGATAAAATGATTATTATAAATAATTTGCATGCTTTAACTAGGGTATTAAAGACCATCGATGAGCCAACAATCATTAGGATAAATAATATTGAAGTAAAAGGAATGGACAAAGGCCTCCATAATTTTATCTCTTATTTACTTGAAACTATAAAAGAAACGAAAAAGACGGGTTGGGATATTATTGAACTATTAATAACGATTGGCAAAACAATTAAGAGAAACAAACGATACTTCTTAAAAGAACACAAAACAAAAACACGCACTAAATCTTGTTCAGGGCTAATTATTCTACATAGACTAAGTCTATATGGAATTGAAGCTTTAAAATTGAATAAAACTGGAAGACTATTAAGAGCTATATACGAAAGTAGAGATGCAAAAGAGTTTATTAAAAAAGCATCTGGAAGAATTTCAGTCAAAATTAATCCATCTATACTTCATGATCTTTATGAAAACCCAAGAATATTAACCAGCATAACCATATTTGTTGATCCAATAAATAAAAAAGTGAAATTAAGGGGAATCGGGATTGTACGCAATTTGCCACCATTCATAGGAACAAGAAAATTCTTAAGAAGAAAAATATTCAAAGAGATAATTCCCAAAATAAAGTCAACCATTACAGAACCCAGTTCTATAAACAAAATTTAAGTTAAATTATTCTGGGTCTACTTTTATAGTAAATTATACAAAGTTCTTTTCAGTGTTTTTGGTATAACTACCTTCACCTTATCCCTCGGATACTTTATCTTTTTCAAATTCCTCAAAATCATACATTTAAGCTCCCTACTCATCGCAAGAATAATCTCATAAGACAAATTCCGAATGGAATTAAATCTATCGGTTGTCTTCTTGTGAAGTTCATCTAACCCCATAACCTCGGTCTCAACCTCAACCAATATTTTACCCTTAACAATAAAATCAGGCTCATCCATAGACTTAGATTCTCGAACATCACGATCTAAATCCAAACCCAATTCAAGCAAAATTCTTCTAACAAAAGCTTTCAAAGCCTCATGCAATTCTACATTAGCTTTTAAACTCAAAGTATAATAATTACCGGTCACAACTCTACTACAATTGTTTCTCTCCAAAAACTCTAAAGCTTCCATTAATCTTACTCTATAACCAGTTAAACCTCTTATACCAATCAGTTCTGCAAAATCATTTCTATCCCTTGAAACTTTCAAAGCAATATTTAACGACCTCAAGCAAGCCAAAATAAGTACTGCAAAATAATCAAAATCATAACTAAGACAATTATTAATTGCACTCCTATCAAATGTCCATCCCTTACCCCTAATTCTATCTAAAATCCTCTTAACTATATCTACATTTCTTATATTAATAATTTCAGCTATAGATTTATTATTTAGACCGACTAATCTTAAGGCATATACTTGCCTTTCTAAATCGCTATCTAAAGCCACTACTTTACTTTTTATTAAGTAATTTGTCATACGAAATAATTTATATGGGAAATTAATTTTAAAGCTTGTCAAAGATGTATTTTAATATTTTAAATAAACTTAATTCCAAAAGAAGCAATGCGAAATTTGATTTACTATAAAAACAGCTTATAAAGCTAGACTATCAAAAAGTTATCAACTAACAAATATGTTTTTGAAAAAGAGATTACAGAACAATGATAAAATTTTACCTCAAACTATTCATAAATTATCTAGAAACGCTAAATGGTGTAAAATATGAAAACTAAGATAAAGAAAAACATACTACTTTTCATTTCGCCTAAAACTAAAGCTAATAAGACAATTCACCGAAAGCCTAGTAAGGACAGAATTCACATACATTGCAGAAAACATACTATTGAGAGGAGGATACGCAAAAACACACTTCCAAGCAGGCCAAACAACCCTACAATGCGCATCACAACTAGGAAAACTATGGCAAAAACAAACCGAAACTCTAGATCTAATAAGTATTCTCTAGAAAAATTCGTTCAAAAAATTAAGTTATAAAGATAATTAAATTTTAATGAGATGTGACTTATGTGCCTCCTTAATTGTTTGTTTATGGTGACACATATGCCGATGGAAAACATCAATTTTCATTGATGAAGAGCTTTGAAAACGCTGGGTGATGATTTATAGTATATAAATATGATTCTGCAAGAAAAATTAGTGAGAAAATTTAAAGAGTTTGTGAGGTTGCACGGTGGAAACAAAATGAAAGGTAAATATGACTATAATAAATTGAAAGAAATTGATTGGGATTTTAAAGGAGTTGACACTCTTTATTTAACTCACTCATTTCATAGTTACCCAGCTAGGTTCATACCTCAAATTCCTAGAACGATCATAGAAAACTTTACAATTGAAAATGAAACGATATTAGATCCATTCTGTGGATGCGGTACAACACTAGTTGAGGCAGTATTCTTGAAAAGAATGGCAATAGGTGTAGATATAAATCCCATTGCCGCACTTATAACAAAAGTCAAGACAAAGCCTATAAATCCTGAGATCCTTGAATATTATGCAAAAAATCTAATGAAATCTATAACCTCTATTATTCTACAACTAAGGGGACAGAAGACCTTTTTTATGGTGCCTATACCTAAAATAAAAATACCTCCAATGCCGAGAAGAAAGTTATCAAAGAAGTTTACTTCACAAATCAAGAAAGAATTAGCATGTATAAAGGCTAAAATTATGGAAATTGAGAATGAAGATATAAAAGATTTCTTTTTATTAGCCCTTTCGTCAACCATACGGACAATCGTAGAAAGTAAATCTAAAAATTTAGATGTACTAAGTATTTTCAAACAGGACATCAAAACTATGATAAAAAGAATGAAAGAATTTTATAAAATATGCCCAAATCCACCCCCAGTTTCAATATTTTGCGCCGATTTTAGAGAGGCATGGTATATTCAAGATAACTCGGTAGATGCAATAGTGACATCCCCAACATATGTGAATGCTTACGATTATCATAGGGAACACATGTTTAACATATTTTGGCTTCATGATTATTTATATAATAAATTTGGCGTTGATTTTGATACTTTTAGAAAAAATGAACTTGGTGCACACAGTCATTTTATATATAATAGATTTTTAGCTGTAGCAGAATATTTTGAAGGAATGTATAGATGCCTTCAGCATATTTGTCGTGTGCTAAAGGAAGGAAGAGTTTGCTGTATTGTAATTGGTGATTCAACAGTTGAGGGTGAATATATCAATACACATAAGTTTTTCAAAGAGATGGGCAATGAAATAGGTCTTGAAGTTAAGCTAGATATTTTGCGCAATATAAATGTTGAACGTAAATATTTAAGTAAAACTATTGGAAAAATAAATCAAGAACATGTACTTATTTTTGAAAAAACAAAAAATAATTGGGAAAATGGTGATTCAATAGAATATACAAGAAAATTAATAAAAAGATTACTTAAAAAATGTAAAGAAAAAAATAAAACTAAAATAATTGAGACATTAAATTCTCTTTCTAGGCTTTTTAACAGGTAAACCTTCATCAACAAATAACTTATATAAATCTTTTAATGCATTTTTTAGAAGAATAACTTTTACTCCATGCATCTCAGCTTCTTTTATCATAAGTTTTGTTATATCATCAACCAAGAAAATGTCACATTTTCTCGCAATTGCTTCGTCACCAATTTCAGGATTTCCTATACCAAGTAACTTAATTTCAATTCTATGAATGCGGTTACCCATATAGTATATTTCGGCGTCTGTTTCTCTTCCTCCGCTTACTTTTTCAAGGTTGTAGTAAAAATGGGGATTAATCGTTGAACTTGGAGGAATTCCCAGCTCATAAAATATTTTTTCTAATATTTTGGGACCGGCTCTTTTTCCGACTTCACTCCAGATTCCACCTCTAACAGCGCCACCAACCGATATTAGTGTAATGAAGAGTCTATATGTATCATCGGAAGAAATGTTAACTTTGATATCTGGGAATGAAATTGATAGATTAAGTTCTGGTAAATTTTTCTTTAAATCAGATAGTAAGCCAGATATCAAATCATAATTTAATAAGCACTCTTCTATACATATTTTCCTTTTTGCACTACGTCTAATATTTTGAATAGTTTTTCTTGAAAGACCACCAAAACGAATGATATCGTTAGTATCACCATAATAATTTCTTATTAACTTTTCTTTCCACCAATTTATCTTATCAGA
>Ga0180301_10000879_pt1 | contig 23760 bp, 22 predicted proteins | sample GuaBasSediGuay16_FD_121797 | JGI IMG/M metagenome (GOLD analysis project Ga0180301, IMG submission 121797) | Subseafloor sediment microbial communities from Guaymas Basin, Gulf of California, Mexico - Guay16, Core 4569-2, 12-15 cm | ecosystem: Environmental > Aquatic > Marine > Hydrothermal...
TCTCTGGACGATCCACAGCCGAAATTACTCCTGCTAATTATAACTGCCTTATCTGATAGATCTCTTTTAGGGGAGAAACCGGGAAGGTTTAGATCCTCAAGCAGATGGGGTTTTAATGCTTCTTTATCTATCTCTGAAAGGTATTTTGCAGGTATAATCTCGTCGGTGTTTATATCGGATCTGTCTATAAAAAGAACTTTTCCGTTAAAAGCTTTCATCCATCCTATCCTCAGAAATTGAGTTTTAGCATGGCTTATTATATATGCTAAAGTGCCCGTTCTACAGGAACCAGTTATTGCTGAATAACCTTTACAATGAGGCCCGAGTTATAGCGCCTTTAATCGCAGTTGCCGCTGCGGTGGCAGGACTTGCAAGGTGTACCATTCCACCCTTGCCCATTCTGCCGTTAAAGTTTCTGTTTGTTGTGGACAGACATACTTCTCCTTCTGCCAGAACGCCATTGCTCATCCCAAGACAGGCACCACAGGAAGGACTGGTTACACACGCCCCTGCCTCCTGAAAAATTTCGATGATTCCCTCTTTTAGAGCCTGATTGTATACTTCCGTGGTAGCAGGGCAGATTATCGCTCTAACTGATTCGCTTATCTTTTTACCCTTAAAAATTTCTGCCGCAATCCGTAAATCTTCGATCCTGCCGTTGGTGCACGAACCGATATAGACCTGGTCAACCTTAACCCCTTCCATCTCCCGAACGTGTTTGATACAGTCCGGTTTGTACCCGTAAGTAATAAGAGGCTCCAGATCGCTTACATCGTGCTGGATTACTTCCGCATATTCTGCATCAGGGTCGGAGACCAAACTGGAATAATCATTAAGTGCTTCATCTTTCGATAAGTATTTTCCCTTTAAAAAGGGCCAGAGATACTCCACCGTAGTCATATCGGGATAACATATCCCGCTTGTAGCACCGGCTTCGACTGCCATGTTGCACAGGGTCATACGCGACTCCATACTCATAGCTTCTATCACGGCTCCTGTAAACTCTATTACACGGTTTGTAGCTCCGTTTACCCCTATTCTGCCAATTATTGATAGGATAATATCCTTGGCATAGACTCCTTTTGGTACATCACCCGTAATTTCGATTTTAATTGTTTTGGGATAACCAAAGGCGCACACTCCTTTGAGAATACCAACTTCAAGGTCTGTGGTTCCGACACCTGCTGCGAAGGCTCCGAAAGCACCATGGGTACAGGTATGAGAGTCGCCCATTATTATCGTATATCCGGGTAGAACAAACCCCTTTTCAGGAAACAGGGCATGGCAGACGCCGTTTCTGCCGATATCAAAGAAATCCTTAATGCCGTGTCTTTTAGCCCAATCTCTAAGTACTTTACCCTGCAAGGCGGTTTTGGAATCCTTTGCAGGACTTACATGATCTATTACAGCTTTAATTCTAGAGGGATCGAATACCCTGTCTTTATTCCTTTTTATTAGGTCGTTTATGGCCATGGGAGTGGTTATTTCGTGACAAAATACTGCATCGAGACGAAGCACAAAAATATTCTCGGATGGATTATCTACAATATGGGAATTAAAAATCTTTTCTGCTATAGTTTTCCCCATTCCTTTTCCCTGCATTACAGGTTTATAGTTTTTCTCCGATAAAAAGTCAAGGAGTTGCACCTTGCCCGCTGGTTACAGCAACGCCGTACTGAAAAGGATTGCATATTACCGCAGCCCTATTTTCTTCTTCCGTTAAAACCCAACTTTATATTTTACAGGCCATTACACCCGAGATCGCAGATTTATCGACACAACTGCTTGGTGATATCAATTCCGCCCATGCCGACCCTCTCATAGCTGCTACTTCAATTGTAATGAAAGCTCCGCTTAGAAGGGCTTACAGAACCCTTCAATCATCCGGAAGGATCAACAAGATCTGGTATACAGGCCACCCGACTCACAACACTACATGGCCTTTTCGGCATCTGGCACAGGAAGCAGGGGATGTAATCCGGATAGTTCCTCATACTCTAAAAAAACAGGGTTTTTTTGTTCGTAGGTACTGCTGCATCGATCCTGTCGGCGATCGACTGGAAGAACTCAATAGAATAGACTTCGATCGTTCCGGTATCGCAATAATGAGCGAGCTCTGGATCCAGTGGTAACTGTCCCAGGAGCGGTACACCCATTTTGGTAGCCGTCTGCATGGCTTGACTGGAGCCGAATACCTCGATCCTCTCTCCACATTCAGGGCAGTGTAAGTAACTCATGTTTTCAATCAACCCAAGGATGGGGGCTTTCATCTTTCTGGCCATTTGGGCGGCTTTACATACCACCATCCCTGCAAGATCCTGAGGTGAAGTAACCAGAACGACTCCACTAAGGGGAATAGACTGCATTATTGTAAGCGAAGCGTCAGAGGTGCCGGGGGGAAGGTCAACGATCAGGTAATTCAGACTGCCCCAAAGCACATCTCCCCAAAACTGTTTGATCGCGCTGCTGATAAGAGGACCTCGCCATATAACCGCTTGCTCTTCGTACTGCAGAAGAAGGTTGATTGACATCACCTTTATACCGGTTCTCGTTTTTACAGGAAGGATTCCTGACTCTCCTGCAGGTGGAGGTTTGCGAAGACCGAACATTTTAGGGATGGAGGGACCCGTGATATCGGCATCGAGCAGACCCACCTGCTTACCACGGCGCTGTAATGCCACTGCGAGTAATGCCGAAACAGAAGACTTGCCTACTCCACCCTTTCCGCTCATCACTGCTACTACATGGTCGATCTGTTTTGCAGACTGCGCCCGTTTGGGCCCGCCCTCGGAAGCGGCCATGAAGAAGGCGCGCTCCTGCTGGTTCATTTCTGCAAGTTTTACTACGACTTTTAAATGTGAGTCAGTCTTTGCAACAGTTTCCCGGATGCTGTTTACCAGTTCGTCTCTAATGGGTACCTCCTTGAAAGGCAGAGCCAGAGTCACTGTAACGGTGTCGTTTTGTGTAACGATGGCCTTGATCATCCCGAGCTCCACCAGGCTGCGATTGATCTCAGGATGCATTATCTCATGCAGAATATTAGTTACCTGTTCCTGTGTGCTCATATTTCGCCTATTCCCTGGTCATTGTTGAGCCGCAATCGGGACATTTTACGCTGTAACAGGATACTCCACGTTCGTGTGGTACCCTGGTACCACAGTTTGGACAGATACAGTTTCCAGAAGTCCCGGCGCCGGGTTTGGCTCCTCCCATTCGTCCTCGGCCTGTACCGAAACCTCTCGTTCCTCGTCTTCCTCCCGCACCGCTGCCGGGAGGACCGCTTCCACCTTTTCCTGGCATAATCTTCCTCCTCATGAAATGGAATCACGGGCGGGTGTACCGGTACCAATTGCGGAATCCACGGTATTTTCCGCGACCAAGCCATCTTCTCCGCCCATAATACCACCAGCCTCCTCTGAGGCTGGGATTCACATATCCAGGAGCATAATATCCGGCGAAATAGCCGGTAGACCTTCTGATCACGGGTCTCTGTCCTGCGAACATCCTTGCTCCAAAAGGCATATATAACACCTCTTAAATGAAATAATTTTTAATATAAAGTTAATGAGAATATGCTCATTTGTCAATAAAGATGGGCAATATTACGGCGAGATTGTAGAGTGAATGTTTTTCTTATTAATTAACTGAAACAGGCTTTTTGAATTATCTCTCTAACCTGACAAATCCGGTTTGGTCAATTCCTGTAGTTTAACATAACAGTCTAAAATAGTGGTAAGGGATGTGCCGGTGTCAGCCGAGGCTACTTAAATTTTATGGAATAATCTATTGGTTTGTGTAAAAGGAGAGCATCGATCAGGGGGAGTTTATAAATTACACTGTTTCCCGATATGGTTCCTCCCTTTTGTTCCAGGATTTTACCTTCTACTATTATCTCCATAACAATAGTGGATTCTTTTAGTCCCCTTGTTCCCATTTCGCCAAAGGCAAACTCGACCATCTGAATATACTCCTCCTCAGATGTATCGGCGTTTTCAAGAGGCCCGAACATTTCAAAAAAGGGATCCTCTAAAACAGGGAACAGGGTGTAGAGTTGTTTAAAATTGTCCCTGTCTATAAAAAGAGAAATTGTGCTTATATCCCCGCTTCTTATAAAGGTAACTGCACCTGTTTTTTTAAGAACTTCTTTCTCCCTGAAGATGGCTTCTACATTGTCGAACTTAAACTCACCTTCAAGCTCCCCAGGAGTGGGGGAGGAAATTTTTGTAAGGATAATGGCCGGATTCTCCTTAAAATCTTTTTTAATTTCTTCCGGATCAAATATTATCCCCTGCCCGCCCTTTTCGTTGCCCTTTGCAAGATCGGACATCTCCAGTATGGTATCGTAGAGAAACTTCTCCAGTTTAAAATGGAAATAGATTGTGCCCGACCCGTTGGGACGAATTGTTGCTCTCTGCTCAACGGTGCAGGAGGCAAGAAAGAGAAACAAAATAATAAAATATAAGATATATTTCAATTTAACTCCCATGATAACTTTATGCTATACACTCGTTTATATCCCGATTTCGATTATTTTTCAAGGTTGATAGAGTCGGAGCTATTGAATTACGATTTCTAGGCCAGTCGAATCGGAGGTGGAATAGCGTATCTCTGTCTTTTTTATACGAATTCGAGACTGTTCAAATAATTACTTGACATGTACGGCTATAATTTAATAGAATTTGAGAAAATTTCAATAGGATAAGGAGATTGCCATGGGTTTTTATAATACTGAGAACTGGCCGGAAAAATCAAGGTACTATCGTTGGCCCTGGTCAAACAACGATAATCCTGTAGGGTGGCTAGAAATCACAGATCTCTGCAATCTCCATTGCAAGGGCTGTTATAGGAAAGCAATGGAAGGGCATAGAGATATTGAAACTCTAAAAAGCGAAGTTGACTTCTTCATAAGGGTAAGGAATATCGACACCGTTTGTATTGCGGGCGGAGAGCCGTTAATATATCCTCGTATTGTAGAGCTTGTAAAATACATTGCAGACAGAGGAGTTAAACCCAATATCATAACAAATACACAGGCTCTAACCAAAGAGCTTCTTAAAGAGCTTTATAAAGCAGGCCTTTTCGGTCTTACATGCCACTTCGATATGCTTCAGGAGCGTCCGGGATTAAATAAAAACGATAAAAAGATAACCGAATTGGATTTAATGCCCCTGCGTCAAAAGGTGGCAGATCTGGTCTATGAGGTAGGTAAAGGTAAAATTTATACCACTTTCAATACTACTGTTTACCACGAAAACTTTAAATATATTCCCGACATTGTAAAATGGGCTCGAAAGAATCCCCACAAGGTACAGGGGCTTGACTTTATCACGTACCGGGGTATACCAATCAAAGAAGGTGTTATCTTCGATGTGGAAGAAGCCGGGGAGGTTACAAGGGAAGATTTAAAGAAAGATCTAGGATATGTGGAAGACGCCTCTCAAATCGATATTACCTCGGTAGATGTATACAATCTTTTAAAGGATCACTTTGGAGATAAGTACGAACCGTGTGCCTATCTGGGAGGTACGGGACATATTATGGATTACAAGTGGTGGGGGCAGGCTCTCCTCATGGAGAAAAACGGTAAGGTATATGGGTCCATAGGGCCTCGTACAATGGAGTTTCTCCAGATAATCCACCACTGGTTTAAGAGAAGATATTTCATGTACTTAAGGAAAAGCACAGTCTCCAGGTTTCTCATCCTTTTTACTGCCTTAATAGGGGATAGGCAGCTTAAGAGCACGCGAAGAAGGTTATTATTAACCCTTCTTAATCCGGTTAAATGGTTTCAACCTCTCTACAGCCAGAGTATAGGGATAAATCAGCCGCCCGATATGATGGAAAACGGTATGGCGAGTATGTGCGAGAGTTGTCCGGATGCGTGTGTCTGGGAGGGAAACCTGGTAAGCTCCTGCAGGCTTGATGAATATCGCAAATATGGAAGGTTGATGAATGCCATTGTATATAACAAGGACACCGATAAAAGGGGGGTAGAAATCGAAGGAACTACTAAAGAGGAAATCGGTGCAGAAACGAAATAGGGTTCCATGAAATCCTTAAATCCAATTGAGTTTGTAAAGGGGCTTCAGGGTATTCTTAATGCAAAGGTTAAGCTCCCTGCATCGCTTTCAGATAATCCGGTTTTACAGTTACTTATCCGCAGAAGATCTGTCAGAAAGTTTCAACAGAAAGATATTCCCGATGATGTATTCAGGATAATCCTTGAGGCAGCAAGGCTGGCGCCGAGTACCGTAAATCTGCAAACATGGAAGTTCGGTATATTTAACCAGGAATCATGGCAGGAGACTTTTGAAAAACCCATTCCGTTTAAGGGCAATCGGGCCGTGATCATTCTTGGTGATATGCACCGAATCCGGCGAACTATGGATGAGTTTCCCTTCAAACCTCTGGTAGAATATACCCTGAGTGTGATAAATGCAAGTATAGCAGCCTATGCTATGAATATCGCAGCCGAGGCTTGCGGAGTATCTTCGGTTATGCTCTCAGAGACAGGTAAAACTGGTTTCTACGACGCAAAATATCTAAAAGAAAAACTGGGTCTTCCCGATGGGGTATATCCTGTTATGACTATTGTATTCGGTTACGCAAGGGGTAAGATGCCCGTAATGCCTCCAAAGTTACCTTTAAAATCTATAGTTTTTTCGGGAACAAGTTATGAGGAAGCCGATGAAAATATACTTAGAGAATGGCTTGAACAGATGATGGCCGGCTACAGGGCATCCTTTGTTACACAGTCATTCAAGGGAAAGCTAAACCATTATCTTAAAAAAGTAGATCAGGCAGAGAGAAATCTCTCAAAGCTTATCTTCTATCGAGAAGAAGAGTTTAAAGATAAAATAGAGTGAAAGCGTCTCAAGAGGATAGTTTTGCATCGTTCTATTGTTCGGCGGTTACTTGAGTTTACATTAAAACATTCAATTCTTATTATCATAATAATCCTTACCATCACAGTAATATTCGGATTTTTATCCTTACGAGTAAAAATCAATCCCGACGTAGCAGGGCTTATTCCCAAAGATGAAAGAATTTCAAGATTGATGGAGAAGTACGGCAAAGACCCTGAAGAGGAGGTTGACTACCTCGTGCTCGGAGTGGAAGCGGAAGATCTTTTCTCTATAGAAAAATTAAACGCCTATTACGATATAATAGAGAAGATAGAAAAACATCCCATTGTGAGAAGCAGTTACAACCCCTTTAATCTGATTACCTTCGAAAGAGACGGAAAGAGATTGAAGATTATTCCCATGTCTCCGGAGAAGAGAGCTCCCAGAACAATAGAGGAACTTGAACAGTTTAAAGAGAGAATCTTTAACGATCCCTTTGCAAAAGGACTGGTCATCTCTGAAGACGGTAAGGTACTGTGTACTTTTTTCCCCACTTTTGAACCTGAAGATCACATGACCTTTATGGCCGAGATTAAAGAGATAATAAAAGAGCTGGGGGGAGGGTTTAAAACATATATTACAGGTTCACACGCATTTGAGAATGTTTTACGCGAGTATCTCCTGAGAGATCTTTCACGACTTCTTACCTTTGCAATAATAATAATACTCGTTGTCTACTATCTGGGTTTCAGAGCAAAAAGAGCTGCAATAATAACAATGTCTGTGGTGTTATTCGGAACCATCTGGTGTATCGGATTTATGAGTCTGTTTGGTCTATCAATATCTATAGTAAGCATAGTAACGCCGCCTCTGGTACTTACTCTTGGTAGTTCATACTGTATACATATATTAAACCAGTATTATCGTGAGTCAGAGGGCCACGAACGAAACGGCAGTATAAAAACATCAAAAGGCTGGATAGGGGATGCCGTAGCTCATATCAATAAAACGGTGATGATGGCTGCGGCAACAACAGTAATTGGATTGGGCAGTCTGCTGGCTACAGAAATGGCTCCCGCAAGGGAGTTTGGAATAGCGACCAGCATAGGAATTATTGCCTGTGCCCTCCTGTCCTTATTTTTTATTCCGGCGGTACTTTCACTCCTCAAACCTCCCACTTCTATCCAGCGTCAGAAAGTCATGGAAGGGATTCTCTCAAAGGGGCTTAAACACTTAAGCAGCATCATTATACGGTGGAAGTATATTATTATTGCTTTCCTCATTCTGGTGATCATTATATTTGCCATAACACTTGAATATCAGCAGTATAAAACAGATGTTGTATCCTATTTCCCCAGGGGGGAGAAAGTTATCCAGGATACTTCCTATTTAACCGAAAAAATAGGCGGTTTTCAGGAGATATATCTCTCAATTTTTGTGCCGGAAGGGCAGACAAATTACTTTTTACAGGAGGATGTTCTTAAAAGGGTATCCGCCTTTGAAGAAAAACTGGAAGAGCTTCCCGACATAAGCAATATTTTCTCCTTCACCTCCTATCTTAAAAACTTAAACCAGATAATGACCGGCGAAAAAACAATTCCAGAAAACAGAGGGCTCATTCTTCTCCTGTCCAGATATATAAAAGCCTTTTCTGAGGAAGCGGAAAGGGAGGATAAAATAGCCAATGTTGCGAACAGCGATTTTACAAGGCTGGATTTCTCTCTCTGGATATTTGACCATGAAACCAACAATATAATAAGTGATTACAAGCTTAAACAACTGGTAAATAAAATTGAGCAACTGGCAGAGGAGTACCTTGGACCCGAAATAGAGGCGGAACTCTGGGGTGATCATCTGCGTTTCCTCTCTCTCTCGGAAATTATTGAACGTGATCAGAAGGTCGCTACGGTTATTTCTCTTGTACTTATTTTTCTGCTAACTTCGGTAGCTTTCCGTTCCATCAGATTTGGTCTTTTTTCTCTGATTCCACTCCTCACAGGAATAATGCTTAACTTCATTTTCATGGTGATCGCTGGCATTCCCATGGATATGACCACAGTTATGTTCTCCATAGTTGTAATCGGAGTTGGAGTGGATAATTCCATCCACTTTCTGATACAGTTCAGGCACCAGAGGGAGTTATATCCCGGCGATCTTAACACTATTCTCTCCAATACACTTACAATAGCGGGGCGGCCCATAATGCTTACAACATCATCAATAGTAGGAGGTTTACTGGTGTTCTGCTTTGCCAGTTTTCAACCGATAATATACTTTGGGCTTCTTGTGGCCATGGCGCTGTTCACCGCGGCACTGGGAACACTGGTAATTCTTCCTGTTTTTTTAACTCTGGGATGGAGGGCTAAAGGATAAAAGGCCAGACCATAAAGCCTTGTGGAACAACCGGATGAGAAGTTATACCTTTGCTGTATTATAAAGGGAAAAGCAGGTTTACCTGCCCTTAAAAGGCTTTTCTGCCCTTACAAGGCGCAGAATCGTTGTGGTAAAAATGTTATTTATTACGCGCCGATGCAAACCGGGAAAGATGCAGACCTGCTTTCAAGGCGCAATATCATTGTAGTAAGAATGTTATGATAAAGAAAGTTCAGAAGCAAGAACCCAGGGCATGGGTAGTTACCGTTAATATGGGGCTGGGACATCAGAGGGCTGCCTATCCTCTTAGAGGTATTGCAGAAGGGAGGATAATTACTATTGGAGATGATAAGTCTGCCTACCCGGAGGAGAAAAAGCTTTGGAATCGACTTAGAAAAAGTTATGAGACCATATCCAGGATGAAAAAGATTCCTCTGGTGGGAAAACCGATTTTCGGCCTGCTGGATTATATTCAGAACATCCCACCATTGTATCCTGTTAGAAATATGTCCAACCCTACCATGGCAGTTCATCTGGTTAATTCCGTTGTTAAAAAGGGCATCGGTAGAAGGATGATGGAAAAAATCAGGGAAAAACCACTCCCACTGGTTACATCCTATCCAATACCTGCCATAGCTGCTGACAGGGCCGGATACAGCAGGATTTACGCCATTCTCTGCGATGCCGAGATAAGCAGAGCATGGGTAGCGGAGAACCCGACGGACAGCAGGATCCATTATTTTGCTCCCTGTGGTAAAACGGTTCAGCGTCTCAAAACTTACGGTGTACCGGATGAACGGATTTTTTTAACGGGCTTCCCCATGCCGACAGAGTTAACGGGTAGCAGGGGGCTCGAAATACTAAAGAGAGACCTGGGTCAGAGACTTTTTTATCTGGATCCGAACGGACGGTTCTGGGCCCTGCACAAGAGAAATGTAGTCTATTTCCTGGGCAGGCAAAATTGTAAGCCAAAAAAGGAAAGAATCCTCTCTCTCACCTACGCGGTAGGTGGTGCGGGTGTGCAGAAAGAGATCGGATTTCAGATAGCAAGAGCTTTAAGAGAGAAAGTTCTAAAGGGTGAGATAAAACTTAACCTTGTAGCCGGAATCCGGGAAGAGGTAAAGGAGTACTTTGATAATGTAAAACAGGAGTTACTCCCAAATCATGAGGGAATAGAAGTTATATATAGTTCGGATGTCGGTGAGTATTTTGAAAGGTTCAATCAAGTTTTGAGATATACCGATATTCTCTGGACGAAGCCCAGTGAACTATCATTCTACTGCGGGCTGGGGTTTCCTGTTATTATTGCGCCTCCTATAGGAGCACATGAGAGGTACAACAAGAAGTGGCTTATGGAAATACAGGCAGGAATACCACAGGAGGACCCCCAATATGCAGATCAATGGCTTCTCGATCTTCTCTGGGAGGGACGTCTCGCAGAGTCTGCCTGGGACGGATTTTTAAAGGCTAGAAAGTTCGGCACCTATAAGATCTTAGAGATCCTTGAAACCGGCACGATGGAAAGAGAAACCTCTCCCCTTAAAAGATAAGCAGCGCCATGGAGATGATGCGTTGAAGCTTTCTCTATCAGGCAAGCTAAAAGCCTATTGGGAGAGACCCCCCTCATGCTTCAGAATTCACAGACTCATATCCAGCCTGAGATGGGGCCCCCGCTGACCCAAGACTGCGCAGTAGCATAATACGCTTGCCTTTTAGTTTATGAGACGCCTCTTGAGCCTCTTCACTGCAAAGAGGCCGAAAAAGAATGTAAAAACCGCTATGTAGAGTAGATCTGTAAAAAATAGAGGGAGGCTAACCGTGTTAAGACATACACTCCTTGAGATTCTTACAGGATGGGTGAGCGGGAGGAGCTCGGCCAGAGGGCGAATGAAGGAGGGAAGATTGTCCACCGGGAATACAATCCCGGAGAAGAAAAACATGGGAGAGATAAATCCAGTAAAGTAAAAATTAAAGTGGTTTATTGTTTTTACAAAGGATGTAACAAAAAGTGAGAAGGCTGCAAACATTGTGCCTGTAAGAAATCCCACAACCGGTGCAAGCATAACTCGTCCAACCGGCAGTATGCGGAAGCTCGAAACTACAATCATTACAGGAATAGTAAAAAAGAATCCCTTGGTTCCTGCCCAGAGCATCTCCCCGATTAGGAGATTGTTGGCCGTTATAGGTGCTGAGAGCATCCCGTCGTAGACCTTGTCAAACTCCAGACGGATAAATGTGCCGAAAGAACATTCGAAAGCTGCCGTAAACATGGCAGTGGAGACCAGAAGCCCGGAGGAGAGAAACTGAAGGTAGGGGAAGCCCTTCATCTGTTCTATATAATTTCCCAGCCCCAGGCCGATTCCGGCCAGAAAGATGAGGGGTTCCAGAAAAGGCGGGAAGCCGTTGGAGATAAGATTCTTGGAGTAAACCCTAACATGTCTGTACCATACACTGAAGATTCTGTTCCATAGCGGAGGGTGTGTGCGGTGTTTACTACCCGAGCGAAGCTCTCTTTCTGCCGACGGCAGGTTTTTCTGACTCCGGTGGGCCTGCCTTGTAGTCGATTTTCTACTGGAGCTCATTCAGTTCTCTCCCTGTAGCCTTGAGGAAAAGATCTTCAAGATTGACCTGCCTGAGGTAGTATTCTCCTGCTGCAAGTTCTTCGGCCATCTTTTGTAGCAGAGACACACTTCTGCTGTAGTAGAGAATCCTTTCCCGTGACTCTTCCTTGCGAAAGTTCCCATCAGGGGCGAATCTTTCCAGCTTTTCTACCGATGTTTTATCGATAACTTCCAGTACGTGAGGCTCTATATGTCTCTTAAGCAATTCTCTGGGATTACCCTCGAGTATTTTCTCTCCCTTATGCATGATAATGATCGAATCGGAGAGCTGGAAAGCCTCCTCCATGTAATGGGTGGTAAGCAGTATTGAGACTCCTTCCTTCTTGAGGTTGCGTAACTTATCCCAGATAAGCTGTCTTACCTGTGGGTCCAGACCCGTAGTGGGCTCATCGAGAATGAGAAGTCTGGGATTGTTAAGCAGTGCTCTGGCAATGATGAGCCTTCGTTTCATACCACCGGAAAGCTCCCGGATTTTTGCCTTCTTCTTTTCAGAGAGTTCCATGAAGTTAAGAAGGTAATCTATTCTTTGCTGTGCCGTTTTTCCCGTTATCTGGTAAAAACGGCCAAAAATTTTAAGATTCTGAATAACATTTAGCTCCGAATCGAGATTATCCTCCTGGGGCACCACACCGGAGAGAGTTTTTATCTGGAGCTCCTCATACCTGGGATCGTAGCCGAATACGCTTATTTCGGTATCATGGGTTCTATCGGGGTTGGCCTTTCCGTACAGGATTTTCATAACAGTTGTTTTACCCGCTCCGTTCGGCCCAAGAAAACCGAAGCAGGTAGCCGGTGGTACTTCGAAATTTAAGTTTTTTACGGCTTTTACCCTGCCGTAGGTTTTATTTACATTTTTAGCCCGGATAATAGCTTCGCTCATTGGTCATAATTTTATGAAGTTTCAGCAGTGAGAAATAATATAGAAACAATCGTGTAAGAAGGTCAATTGTTTTTTATAAATAAACTACAAAGATGGGCATAAAACTAAGCGGCGGAGGCTCCGGAAGCAGAGGATAATTTCTTGTGCAGAAATACTAAAAAAAGGAGTACCATTAGAGGAGCTATCAAAACAGCGGAAAATCCGGCAAAGACACCGAAAAAATCGTTTATCCTGCCTATTATCCAGTTTCCCAGCATATTGATGGCGCCTGCGGCGGTAATTATTAGTGCCATTACTGAGCTTGACCCCTGAGGAAAGGTTCTGATTGTAATCGATATTACCGTAGGGAAAAGAAATGAGATAAAAAATCCAGTCAGAGAAAATAGTATAGAAGCGTCTTCTAAGAAAAGTCCTCCGGAAAAGAGTAGTGCAGAGGCCAGTACAGCCAAAAAAATGAGTTGTACATATCCGAGCTTCTCTGCAAAAAAACCTCCCAATAATCTCCCAGCAGTAAAAACAAGGAAAAAAATGGACATGTATGCAGAACTTGAGTTTTCGTTCATCCCCCTTACCACCTGTAAGAAGTTGATAAGCCAGTTACCGATTCCTATCTCAAAAACCATGCAGAATCCGAGTACTCCCACAAATAGCCAGATTTTTTTATCTGAAAAAACTTCCCCAAGGGGTAACCTTCTCGAGAGATATATACCTTCCAATTTCGGGAATCGGGCAAATATAATCATAACAACAAGCAGAAAGAGAGGCAGCAGCACAAGATAAAATGTATATCTCCATGGCCATCCCTGGAAGAGAAGCGCACCGGCGTATCTCGGACCGATCGTCGATCCTATTCCATAGAAGAGATGAAGAAAACTCATCATAACTGCAGGGTTGGGGAGAAATATCTGGGCTCCCAGGGAGTTCAGGCTTATCTCGAAACAGCCGAATCCTATATTGATAAGAAAGAAGAGTAGAACCAGAAGGGGAAACGATTTGATGTCCAACAGAATTATTGCAAGAATAATGATACAGTATCCGGTAGCAAGAACACTCTTTTTCCCAACCCTTTCTGCAACCAATCCTCCGAAAAATACCGCCAGAAGATAGCCGCCCGAGGAGATAAAAAGGAGAAGGCCTATACTGCTATAAGGCACATTGAACTCTGCTCTTATGGGAGGTATGACTGCACCCTTAATATTTTCAAGAATGCCGAAGAGGGCCATGGTGGAGAAACAAAGTGCTATTAGGAAGGTGTGTCTTGTATTGTTACTCATTTACTGGTAAGCGCAGAGAGAACCCTCTCCGGTGTAAAGGGTGCTTTGTACAGCCTCTTGCCCGTGGCATGTGCAAATGCGTTGGCTATTGCCGGTGCAGGCCCGTTTATGGCGATTTCCGCTATGGATTTGGCTCCAAAAGGACCTGTGGGATCCGGCTCGCTGTCCACAAGGATAACCCGTACGGGAGGAATATCCATGGCCGAGAATATCTTGTATCTGGAAAACCTGTTGTTTAGAAGAGCTCCCTTTTCGTTAAAATGATAATCCTCTATCAAGGCGTAGGAGATACCGTTTATCAACGCTCCCTCTACCTGACCCTCTGCGAGCACGGGATTTATAGGGGTTCCACAGTCTGTTACCGCTACATAATCCAGAACCCGGATGAGTCCTGTTTCAGTATCTACTTCGATTTCTGCAAAATGGGCGGCAAAGGGGGGAGGTGATTTATCGGCCACATGGGAAGCAAAAGCCTGTATCTGGAACTGGCTTCGCTGATACATCGCATAGGTGCATATTTCATCGTATCCTATCATCCTATGGGGTTCATCTGATACGAAAACCATGCCATCCCTTATATCGAGCTCTTTTTCCGGAACTTCCAGTATTTCCGAGCCGACCTTTTTAATTTGTTTAAGTATCTCTTCGGCGCATTTCTTAACAGCACTACCGGAAAGATAGGTTGTAGAGGAAGCATAGGCTCCGGTGTCGAAGGGAGTGTGATCCGTATCCGAGGAGTGAACAATAAACTTATCTGGAGAGGTATCCAGTACTTCCGCTGCAATCTGTGCAAGAATTGTATCCGAACCCGTACCGATGTCGGTTGCACCCACCTTTAGATTGAAAGAACCGTCTTCGTTCATCTTCATATAGGCCGAAGCCATGTCGATTTTAGGTATGGCCGAGCCCTGCATCATGCAGACCAACCCTACTCCCTTCTTTTTTCTTCGTCCCGAGTTGAACTCTCCTGAGTACCTGTTTCTCTTCTCCTGCCAGCGGAAAACATCCGCTCCCTTTTTTAAGCACTCAGGAAGACCTACCGTATCGAGAGTCATCTCCACACCTTCGGTACCTTCCCCTATAGCCCTGAAAATGGGAGAGCCCTCTCCAGCTTTTATACACCACTTAAGGTAGTACTCAACCGGGTCGCCTCCTGATTCGCCTATTACCATATCGATGAGTTGACCGTAGGCAAAGTAACCCTGAGTTGCTCCGTATCCTCTGTATGCTCCTGCAACGGGGAGGTTTGAATAAACCGCCTTACCCTTAAACACTATGTTTTCGATTTTGTTTAGAAGGGGAAGTGTTTTGGAAGCGGAGTTGGAGAGAACTGTCAGTGAATGAGTGCCGTATGCTCCTGTGTTCTCCAGTGCTTCCATGCTCAATGCATTGATTTTGCCGTCTTCCGGCTCAAATCCCGCTTTCATGGTTATTGTAAACCCGTGCCTGGTTCTAGTGGAGGTAAACACCTCTTTTCTGGAGAGCCGCAACCTGGAAGGTCTGCCTGTTCGCCAGGTGGTCAGGGCTACAAAGGGTTCGACAATAATCTCCTGCTTGGCTCCGAAGCCTCCGCCTATCCTTGGTTTTATGACCCTTATTTTCCCAGGAGGTATATCCAGGATTCTCGAAACTATTCTACGAACGTGAAAGGGTACCTGGGTTGAAGAGATAATTACCAATCGAGCCATTTCATCCATATATGCCATTGCGGTGTGTGGTTCAATGGGGCAGTGGGAGGTGATGGGTGTGGTGAAAGTGGCTTCGACTTTTCCGGATGAGTTTTTGTAAGCTCTTTCAAAATTACCTACTTCTACATTTACCTCTGCTGCCAGGTTTTTTTCTGGATGGAAGGGTACAGGGATCATCGCCTTTGCATCTTTTTCAGGATGAACTATTGGAGCATCCTCGTTTAAGGCTTTTGAATAATCGAGCAGTGGGGTAAGGATCTCGTAATCTACCCTAATAAGATTTAGTGCTTCTCTTGCAATCTCTTCGGTTTCTGCGGCAACGATGGCAACTTCATCACCTGCAAAACGTACCAGAGTATCGAAGAGGGCCTTGTCGTAGGGGGAAGGCTCGGGATAACCCTGCCCTGCAGTTGTAAACATCACACGGGGGACGTTTTTATGAGAGAAAACCTCGACCACACCATCCAATTCTCTGGCCGGGGAATCGTCAAGCTCTCTGATTCTTGCAAAGGCATGGGGAGAACGGAGAACGGCAAGGTAGAGCATATCGGGTTTTGTAAAATCGTCTGTAAAAAGAGCCTCTCCCGTGGCCAGAGAGATGGCGTCGATTTTTTGTTCTGAATACTTGACATGTCTGTATTTCTTCATTTCTTACCCATCCTTACCGCAGCAAGTTTAACGGCTTCTATAATTTTTATGTATCCCGTACATCTGCAAATATTACCGTCGAGAGCAAGCTTAATTTCTTCCTCCGACGGAGCGGGATTTCCTTTGAGTAAAGCGTATGAAGAAAGCACCATCCCGGGTGTGCAGAATCCGCATTGTACGGCTCCGGTTTCGGCAAAGGCTTCGGGAATAACCGAAGTGCCGTCCATGTCCATAAGCCCCTTAACGGTAGTTATTTCTCTGTTTCGAACGCTCATTGCCAGTATCTGGCAGGAGGGAACAGCCTCACCGTCCAGAAGAACCGTACAGGAACCGCACTCACCCTCCTCGCATCCACACTTAACCTCCGTGTAACCGTTGTCTCTAAGGACTCTAAGCAGGGTCTGCCCCGGATGTAAGGAGAGACGAACCTTCCTGCCGTTTACAGTGAAAAGTGTATTCATTTATTGATCTCCTGTTTTTATAAAGTTAGGCAGCAGTTCTTCAAGACCGTCTTTAAAAAGGCTCTTTAACATGAGCAATTTATACTCTGCACCGAAGTTTCGATCCGGAGTAAACTCTGCATCTACATGTTTCATGCACTCTTCGATGAGTCTGGAATCAACGATATTATTGTTAATAAACTCTTCCGCCTCGGTTAGTTCCCTGTAAAATCTCTTAACACCGGTTACAAAAATTGCAGGTTCTCCTATGGCGTATTCTCCTCCCTTTTTCTTAACTCTTTTTGCACAGAAGGCAAGGTTAAAGACGGGATAATCGAAGAAAACACGGGTAAACCGCCTTACAAAGAAAATTAAATCCTCTTTAACGGGTAAAATTACCTCTCGAATCAATACATTCTCTTTCTTTAACCTCCTGTCCAGAAACTCCTTTACAGTACAGGTTTCCACGGTCAGGTCGAGTCTCCTGTAGGTTAAGTGCGCACCGAGACATAGGAGTGTTGAGAAAAGATCGGACCAGTAGGGAGCATCTATGAGGGAGCCTCCCATGGTAATCCTGTTTCTAAGCAGGGTAGAGCCGGCTCTGGAGACGGCTCCTTTAAGCATTTGCAGGCTGGCTTCTGTAAGGGACGTCTTGCATATTTGGGAATAGGTTGAGGTAGCGCCTATCCGAATAGTATTGCCTTCTTTTTTGATATAGTTAAGATCAAGTGCCGATAGATCTATAAGACCTTTTATTTTTTGAGACTTAGTTCTAAGAATACCGGTGCCGCCGGCATGGTAGAGTGTGTCTACATTCTCCCTTTTTACGGCAACTGCCTCCTCTTCGGTTTCAGGGAAGTACCATTTTATTTCTCTATTTAACATAAAAAAGCCTCCAGAGTTTAATGGGGTCAGGTCTTGAATTTTGACATTTTGTGGTAACAGCGTGTCGAAGATTGGGCTTCCGGCGTGCGCCCGGTATAAACCGAAAATGTCAAAATTCAAGACCTGACCCCCCTATGAGTCATCATGAGACCGACCTTTTCTACCGGTGTTGTGTGGGGGAACGATACCCTGAACCCTTCCCTCGTAGAGCACCATGATCCGGTCGGCCATGGAGATGATTATATCAAAATTTTCGGATATAAGCAGTACCGGAACCCCCAGATTCCTTATCTGCACTATCCTTTTATGAATGTATTCGGAAGCACCTATGTCGACTCCCCGAGTCGGCTGGGCGGTCAAAAGATGTTTTGGTTCTGAGCTAAGCTCGCGCGCGCGGATGAGCTTCTGGATGTTCCCACCGGAAAGGGTTGATACAATAACATCGACAGAGGGCGTCCTCTCATCGAAGTCCTTTATCACTTCAGCCGCATGGGACTTAATCTGCTTCCCCTTAAGGGAAATCCATCTGGAAAACTCTTGGGAACTGTGTGATTTTAAAATTACGTTCTCTGTCAGAGAAAACTCCCTGATGATACCCATCGTCATTCTCTCCTAGGGAATAAAGGCAAGCCCTCTGACTATCCGCTCCGATACCTCCAGCCGGGTTATATCCTCTCCGTAAAGAATGATTTCTCCCGATTCAACGGTCCTCAAGCCCGCTATGGCTTCGGCAAGCTCCTTCCGGCCGTTTCCCGAGATACCTGCAATTGCGAGAATCTCTCCCTTTCTTAAATCGAAGCTTACATCTTTTAGCGCCGGAAGCCCCTTATCGCCAGGCCCATTGAGGTTGCGGACTGAAAAAACCGTCTCTGACTGGGGAGCCCCCCTTTTCTCCCAGGTGGGGATGACCTCTCTGCCGACCATGAGGGCGGCAAGCTTTGCCCTTGTTGTTTTACCGGGCGCCGTCTCACCCACAAGGTGCCCACCGCGTAGCACCGATATCTTATCGCTTATCTCCATGACTTCGTTCAGCTTGTGGGATATGAAGATAATACCGTGACCCTCTTTTACCATGCGTCGGAGTACGGTAAAAAAATCCTTAACTTCAAGCGGTGTTAAGAACGATCTCGGCTCATCGAGAATGATAAAGGATGCATCCCGGAAGAGAATTTTAAGGATTTCGACGCGTTGCTGTTCACCTACAGAAAGCTGCCAGATTTTCGCATCGGGATCTATGGAGAACCCGTACTCATCTGACATCGCCACAATCCTTCTCCTTGCTGCATTAGTATCCAGAAAGGGCCCTCTCGAAGAAGGATAGTTCAGCGCAATATTTTCCAGCACGGACAGGGAAGGAACCAGCATGAAATGCTGATGAACCATTCCGATGCCCATATCGGAGGCGTATTTCGGTGAGCGAAAGGAGACCGGTTTTTCATTTATAAGGATCTCTCCTTCATCAGGCTGGTAGAGGCCATACATGATATTCATCAGCGTGGACTTTCCTGCTCCGTTTCCTCCGAGCAGGGTATGGACGCAGGAATGCTCGAAGGTGATGGATATGGAATTGTTTGCCAGTACTCCGGGGGATCGTTTCGTTATATTCCTCGACTCGATTGACTCGATTTTTTTCATAACCCTTTTTTAAGAAAGACCGGAAGATGCGATTCCTCCGGCCTTCGTTACTTCCAGTGTTTAATAACTTGCTCTCTACTGAGGCAGTTTAACCTTTATTTTACCCGTTTTAACATCTTCCTGCATAGCATTAAACTCGGCCATCACATCTGCAGGAATCATATCCTTAAGGGGTGAGTTGAAGGTTATGTTGGTTCTGCCATTGGCGAGCTCCAGACTGAGCACTTCACCGCCGAGATTACCCGCTTTATGACTTTCGATAATATACTGAACTACGGTCTTCCAGTTTTATACCTGTGATGCAATGATATTGTCAGGTGCTAGCGGAGACTGATCTGTATCGTTGGAAAACCAGTAGACATCTTCATGCAGGGCAACGGCCTGGATTGCCTCTACAACACTCTATAGTTAGGCAACCAGGAGTTCCTCTTTTGAGAATTAAAGGTACATTTTCTTATCTATTATTCCGCTTGTCAAAAAAATGTTTAATTTTTCTGCATATTTTGCATTCATGCCGGTTAACCATGTTGCCAGAAACCTTCATGTACTTTCTTAGCCTCTCCTTCGAGGATAGGGCCTTCCACCACTACATTCCGCATGCCCCTTAAGAAAACCTCACGGCTTGCAACTCCGTTCTCCGCCTCAAGGAGCACATCACCACCAAGTCCTACCAGAATGGCCCCGAAAGGGTGATTACCCCTCTCACGTGCTTTGTGGGCTACTTCTATGGCCTTTCTCATGTAGTATTCATCATTCATGCTTCCTATCCTTAATGGGGTCAGGTCTTGAATTTTGACACTTTTATAAGAAGCCCTTAATCCGGGAGACCCACCGGATCAAGCCGCATGTGAGTCTTAAGAACCCTTAAAGCATGAGCCGGTGCGGTGTCCATGCCGAGTACGATGGCCGGGCAATCCGGCAGCATGTGGCTTAGGACTCTTAAGTATAAGCCGGTGTGGTCTCCCTCCAACGAGCCTTTTTCTTAATTAAAGGCACAATCTTCGTTGAACGGGCGCGGGGTATGCGAATATAGCTTATGGGCGCTTAACCTTAAGAGCATCTTTTCAATATTGTAAAAAGGGGGTAAAATTATATACTTATAATAATGGATGATTTTACCATTCAGCTTATAAATAACGGTTTCGATGGTTTTATTCTTATCGATTCAGAAGGTAAGATAGCAAATATAAACAATATCCTATCCGAACTCAGCGGTTATACCGAAAAGGAGCTTAACGGTACACCCATTGCGACTCTTCTTCCCGAATATAGTGGTGATTTTAACTCTTCTTCTATTCGGGTTGGAGAAGAGCAAGAGACAGAGTTAAGATGCAAAGATGCCGAAATCTTACAGGTACGGCTCAAGTTCTCCCCTTATCATAGTCAATCTACAGGGCTATCGGGGTTCTTTACTTTCATAAGGAACATTTCCGAGCAAAGAGAAATCGAGAGAGAGCTGCGCAGAAGCAAGGCACAACTTCAAGCAGCTTTAGAGAGTCTTCCCTTCGATTTCTGGATAATGGATGAAGAGGGTAAAACAGTGGTACAGAACCCTGTAAGTAAAGAGTTATGGGGAGATGTTAGGGGCAAACATCCCGATGAAGTTACAAATAATAAAAAGCTGGTCAGAAAGTGGAATGAGGTAAATAGAAGGGCTTATTCCGGGGAGATAACGGAAAGAGAGATAGAGGTGAGGGTTAAAGGGCAGAAGAGAATCTTCCGTAATGTAGTTGCACCAATAAGGGATGATAACAGGATAATAGGGATTCTGGGAACGAACATCGATATTACAGATTATAAAGAGACTCAAAAAAGGTTACTCAACGCGCTGCGCGATAAAAACGTTCTTCTTAAAGAGATTCATCACAGGGTAAAAAACAATCTTCAGGTAATCATAAGCATATTGAACATGCAGGAGGGTTATTTAAAAAACAGTGATGACAGGGATATTATCGTTGATACCAAGAATCGCATCTCTTCGATGGCATTAATCCACGAGCAACTCTACGAATCCACCCACTATTCGAGAATAGATATTGAGGAGTTTATCAGGACACTCCTCCATCATCTCTTCTATTCTTTTGAGATTGATAATAGCAGAATCAGGACACTGATAGACATTGAAGATTTTAAAATCGACATCAACAGAGGTATTCCCCTGGGACTGCTTATTAATGAGCTTGTATCCAACAGTATAAGGCATGGATTCCCTGGAGGGAGAGAGGGAGAAATCTTTATTCAGTTAAAGAAGAAGGACAGAAGGCGGCATTTTTTAACCGTAAGAGACAACGGAATTGGTGTGGGAGTTAATTTTGATTTAAAAAAGAAAACCACTCTGGGGCTCGAACTGGTGGAGGCGCTTGTTGAGCAGTTGAAAGGAGAGATCAGTTTTTCTACGGAAAGCGGTTTCGAAGCCCAGGTTATATTTAACTGGTAGAGAGGATTACTGCTGATCGGTTATGCTGCATGCCTATTATATATAAGGCTGACGCACGGCGCAACCTTTTAGACCTTAATTGGAGCTGACAGCCCTCGCTACGCTCCACCTGCAGCTCAACTCGGTCATATTTTGTGGTCTGTATAAGCGTGTAGTACGGTATGTATCAGTACTTTCCCCTGTAGACAGCATGACAGGAACCGCAGGAACCAAATAAATTGGCCCCCTGCTTTTCAACTCCTGTAGTGTCGTTATCAAGTGCAAGTTTTGCCAGTGTTTCTGCCTGGTAAACGAGCTTTTGAGAGGCATCTGCGAAATCTGAAAGCGAACCCCCCTCATAAAATAGCTTGAGCCCTCAACCGGATATGCTTCTTCATAGGGATTGTCATATATAAATCCGTGCATAAAGCGATAGCTGTTAAAAACATCACCACTACAGCAAGTCTTTTCATAATACACCTCCTTTTTAAATTTCTGTTATTATAAACAACAGTTCTAATATGAGTGCACACGCCCTTTTTTTAAGTCAAAGGTTACTTGAATTGTAAGGATAATGATAGCTTTTGTCAGGTCGAGAAAACATGGGAAAATAAGGATGTGCTATATCAAAGAAAACCAATTTGACTGATTGACAATTCAAGGTTATACTTCGATAAGAATCGGAGAGTTTTTTAATGATAGATAAAACTATCAACAGGGAAGATCAAAGCAAGATTCTTAAATGTGCAACAGTAGAGCAAAAGCTGGATGCCCTCAAAAGGAAGTCCCGCGAGCTTCTCGAATTAAACCCCGAAAGCGGGATTCGTTACCTTATCGAATCGTTCCGGAGGAAAAACAGGAATGACCAACAAAGAGCTGTTAAAGCTTCTCGATGATAGGGGTATTCAGTTTGTATTAATCGGCGGAACCGCAATGCAGATCTATAACAGCCCACGTGTTACTCATGATATCGATATCGCAATAAGGACGCTCGATGTAGATGCTATAATACGGTTAATGTATGAAAATAACTATTACCTGATTACAGAAGTGGGAAATAGTAGTTGTTCATGTGCACTTTCAGCGGATGAAGCGGATGCCTGGGTTGAGGAAACCAGGGCGGGTGCTGTTAGTTTTATCGAGCTTGAGACGAAGCTACTATCAAAAAAAATACCACATGAAAAGATAGATATTTCAACGCAGGTTGATTTCGTTTTTGAACTAGGTATCCCCTTTACACGTTTGATGGGTAATGCACGATTAATAGAATTAAAGGATACATCGTTCTATGTGGCCTCACCCGAAGATCTTTTACTGCTTAAAGAGCAACGAAGGGATAAGACCGAGGCAGACCTGTTGGACATACAATTTTTAAAACGCCTTATAAAAAGAAAAAACTCTTAATTAAACCTCCATCTAAAAAAATAATTGCGTTATCCTGTTTCAGAGTGTAAAATATACCGCAATCTACGATCGCAACTTAATGTAGATTGCGATGTGCTATTGGCTAAGGTAGATTTTGTTTTTTCGCGTTTAAAAATTTAGGTAAAAAAACAAAATCTCGACCGTAAATAGCATAAACGGGGGCATGAAGATTGGTGGGATGCCCAAAGTTGGTGCGTGGTTTAACGTTATGTTAAAAAGAAGCCTTGCATTTATTGCAGTTTTTTTTCTATTTATTGAAATTCCTTTCGCTCAGCAGACAGAGGATCGGGCAAGAGTTCTGGTGCTTCAATTTGAAAACGAAACCGGAGACCCTCAAAACGATCTCATCTGCCGGTCTATAACCGACACAATAGTTATTACCCTCAGGCTTTTTAAAAAGTACGCGGTTTTACCGACAGAAGAAAGACCCGAAAGTCTCAATGTTCCCTCACTATCTGCTCTGTCCAGGAAATACAGGGCGGATGACATAATTTTCGGCAGCAGCACTATAGATAGAGAGAACAGGTTTGTTTTTAAGCTTTCCGTATTCGACAGGTTTGAAAACAGGACCACCATAACCATTGAAGAGATCTCAGAGAGCATTCTCGGAACCTTCGAAGCCGCAGACAA
>Ga0180301_10000880_pt1 | contig 23750 bp, 20 predicted proteins | sample GuaBasSediGuay16_FD_121797 | JGI IMG/M metagenome (GOLD analysis project Ga0180301, IMG submission 121797) | Subseafloor sediment microbial communities from Guaymas Basin, Gulf of California, Mexico - Guay16, Core 4569-2, 12-15 cm | ecosystem: Environmental > Aquatic > Marine > Hydrothermal...
CCAAAACCAAACGGGGAGATATCGTATGTCCCGCACGGCACGAAACTGCCCACATCGAAATGACCGCCGGGATTAGTCTCGATAACGAACGATGGGTCCTCGATAGAGGTGTCCGCATCCTCGGGATAGACGAATATCTCTATATTTGCCGCCGGAACGGTGCCGGTCGAATCCGTGACGGAACCGTCGAGCGGGCCGTAGCAATTACGCGCCTTTACATCGGTGAATCCTACAGCATAACCCTCTTTCGCCGTAACGAAACAGAAATCATCCTCCGAACGAGGTTTAATTTCTATTCGAACAGTATCTCCCGACGTAACGGTGCCGGTGGTCTCGCCGATTCCGGAGCCATAAAGTTTCCAGTAGAACGGACTCGACGGTAATTCCGCGCGAATATAACCGTCGATATTAACCGCGAGAGAGTCCATAACGTGGGCGTCCGGCGAACCGATTTGAAGCGATGTCGGTAGAAAAGCCGCGCCGCCTAAGACTATCACTCTGTTAAGGAATATCATACCTCCGCCGGGGCGTTCACCGGTTACAATCAGTGTCTCCGCATAGGGTGGTGTAAGATGGAATACCTCGACGCCGGTCGAGCCGGTAATCAGCGTTTCCGCAATCGAGAAACCGTCGAGTGTCAGCTTCACTCCCGGATACGGGTCGTCGAGCGTATCGAAGACGGTAACGATTATGCTGTCGGGAACGAGAACGTCGAGCGTCCCCGGAACAACCGAAACGTGTGCCGCGTAAGTTATTGGAATCTGGCCGATGAACGGCACGCAATTGTGTTTCGTTATCGTTGCCGTAATCGTGTCCGGCGAATCGATTGGCGAGAAGACCATATGTGCGGAGCCGCCGGAAACGGATTCTCTCGCTATTATCTCACCGTCGCGGATAAGAGTTACCAGTGCGCCGTCGGTGTCGCATGCAATATCGCAGGCTGAACTTCCGATAAACATCGAAAGCGGAAGGTCGACATCCATTATTTCCGGTGGAGCCGTGAACATCTGCATACTCGGGTCGCCGAACCACTCGAATATCTCGAATTCGAGGTTCCATTCTGCCCACGTTTCCTCCATATATATTTTCCCCCAGACCATCGCTATTCCGGTGCGATAATCTGTCGGCGAGGCTGGACTGTGCGCCCCGTCGAAATCGTCCCAGATACCGTCGATAAAGCCTCTCGCGAGAAAATCGTTGTAACCGGAGTAGCTAACGCGTGTCGCCCCGATAACACCGACAGCGCCTCCGGGATATTTGCGGACGAACGCTTCGCAAAAACACTCGTCTCCTTCTGCTGTGCCATCGGAGGGGTCGTCGGTTTCGTTGTCGAACCATCCGCTCATACAATTGAAACTCATAACTACGGGGAGCTTATGTCCGTTCGAGAAAAGATTTATATCCGATTTGCTAAAAGCTGGGTCTCCCCAACCGCCTCTGTAGCCGTGGTCGCGGTGCGTCAGCAAAAAGCGACCTTCATCGACAGCGGCTAAAATATCTCCCGCGTCGGCGTCCCACTCGAAACCGCTCGAGCGCAGAAGTTCCGTCGGTATAGGCGAACCGTCGCCGAACGAGCCGTTGTTCCAGTTGGTCGGATTGACCGAAGATTCTGTGCAATAAAGCCTGTCGACATTGTAGCCCTCGGATGTCAGATAATCGCGGAATTCTTCCGATGTCAGCGTGAACCTCCGGTCGGCGTAACCGTTCATATCGCCGTCCTGGAAATAGGCCGCGCAGGCTACACTTGTGTAGAAATCCGAACCTAACTCGTGCGCCACGCCCTCGTATTCGATTATTTTATTTACGAAATTCATCGCCTGTGCGTGGCTCTGCGCCGGTATCCGACCGTAGAATATATCCGGATAGTAATCCGTTCCACTAACGGTGGCGTAGTAAAGGTCCGTTCCCGTCGGAGTCCCGTGATAAGGGTGGGAAGTGCTCGTATAAACCGGCGGCACATTCTCGGCATCGCCGATAATAAGCAAAAATTCCGGCGCCGGGGTCCAGGTATCGTAGGCGTTCTGGATATAGTCCTGTATTGCGGATGCCGAAGTTCCTGTTTCTGTCGTCAACTTGACCTCGGTATCGATACCGCAGAAGGTTTTCCATGCCGCGAGCGATTCCGCCGGTTCGGCCATCGAAGGCTCGGTGATAATGAGCATATCCGCGCCGGTTGGCGATTCCGGACGTAACCTGCTATCCGGGATTTCCAGCGCATCCGCATTCACGAGGACGCCTTTCAAAAAACGGTTCCAGTTCGGCGTTGCGAGCCGTTCTGGGACAGGTTCCGGCGGCGAATGTTCGATAGTAAGCGTGAACCGGTAGGTAACTTCCAGCCTCCGCTCTTTCGGATAGTATTTCACGGGGAAAACCTTGATTCTCCTGCAATCCGCGCCGCGGATGCCGATTGACTCGCTCACCTCCAGTCGCTCGGTCGGAAAAGGCGTTTCGGATGAATAAATATCTCTGTCGATTTGCAGCGGTGGCGAAACCCAATCGGAGACCTCCGGAATAGGCGGTTGTTTCGGAGCGAGCCTGATGTCGTCGATAAATGCTGTTTCCGCGCTGCTAATGGAATAATTTATTGCCCCCGTTCCCGCCGCGATAAGAAAGCTGAACGCGGGCAAGTCGGGTTGACCGATTTCGCAGCCGTGCGCGGCTCTAGGAATATTAAAATAGTCGAACGGTTCGCTGTAGATTTCCGCTGTTCCCGTATCCGCCGACAAAATCTCGAACCGGATAACCGTTCTGCGCGGTGACGATTGCAGGACCTCGCGCAAAAATCCCCGACCCTGCACAACTCCGGGTGGCCGCCATAGGCCATCGGCAAATACCGAACAAGCGAACAATAATACGATTAACACGAACGTGAAAGAGAAATGTCTATCGTTCATATTTATCTCCTGTTATGAAATTTTGTCGATATGCTAATTATTAGGATAGGGAATATCCTGGCGGGTTTCAATAGAATTTATTAAAAGATAAAAAAATCGAATATCAAATTGAGATTGCTGAAAAACGGGCTTATCGGCGCATTCATCGAAGGGGACAGGAGTTAGAAGACAGGAGTTAGAATGGCCCTACACGGCACCAGGCTTTACTTTGCGGGGAAAATGTCTCCTGACTCCCGTCCAATGATTACTTACTACTTTTCCCTTTTTCGCAAAAATCAGTAATCTCAAATTAGCATATCGAAATACAAAATTGCCATGTCTCTACCTACGGATACCCGCGGTAGAACAGGCTTTCCTGCCTATTCATTTTCCTTTTGCCTTTTGCATTTTTGATTTTACTTCATATACCCGCCTTTTATTTTCCCGATATTAGAAATCCGGTTAGAATTTATACAAACCCATCAAGGTAATCGTTCCACCGGCGGAACTACCGACTACATTTCGTCGGTATGACAGGTCGAACAGAAAATCAGAGAACCGGAGCATAATTCCACCGCCGAGACCTGCGCCTGAGAGGGTTATTTTATCGAAGTTGTCGTGTGGCTCATCGAGGGAAACTGTGCCGATATCGGCCTGCCCGCCGATATATAGCAGCACGGGGTTCATATAGTAGAAGTTATAATCGGCGGCGATGGAAAACCGAAGCGAATTTACCGAACTCACTTTAGGGCGTATATCGTCGTCGGTGCTTTTCGTGGAATCGATTAAAGTCGAATCCCACGGTGTCGATGAACTGTCTATTTCCCATACATAGTCCCACGCGACCGGGTCGCGGAAGAAGTAGTTTTTCCCGGAGCTTGTTGTGCCGTAGTGCAATTCGCCCCTGAAAAAGACCGGGCCCAAAACATAACCGGCCATAAAACCAAATTCGTTAAGGTTCGGTGCGAAGTGTTTTAGCGATAGTTCGTTTTCTATAACCTCGTCCGGGTTTTTGGCCTTAAAATAGCTGTCGTCGCTTAAAACCACCGAATAAAAACCGAATCCCACAATATACGGTTTTTCCTTTCGGAAATTTTCGCGGTCGGCTTTAAGTTCGGCTTTGCGTCTGGCTTCCTCGGCTTGCGCAATACTGGCTTTTTCGGAAAGTTGTTCCTGGCTTTCCATCTGAACCTGGGCGAGTTTCAGCCTCGATACCGCTGTCCTGCATTGTTCGCTATATTCTCCGTCGGGGAACAGTTCGAGATAGTTATTCAGATACTCCTGCCCTTTGATTATCAGGCCCTTATCCGGGTGTTCATCGACTTTTTCGGCGTATAGTAACCCGAGATTGCTGTAATATTTCGGTTCCAGCTCGACAATCTTTTCCCAGACTTCGATATACTCGTAATGATAGTTCAACGCTTTTTCATAATATACGATAGCAGAGTCGCGTTTGCCAAGCGCGTTGTATATATCGCCGGCGCGTGCGTTCAAAAACGCCATTTGGGGCTTCAGTTCCAATGTTCGCAGAATATAGCGAAGGGCGTCGTCGTTCATTCCGGCCTCGTAGTAACTCCAGGCAAGGTCGTATAGCCATTCCGGGTCGCCCATATATTCGGACGCAGAGGGTGCTAGTTCTGTATAGTGTTTCCCGGTTCTACTGTATTCTTCGGGTTTCTCGAAATATTCTCTGGCCATAGCTGATACAGAAACAAGAATAAGCAATAATAATAGTAATTTTTTTCTCATATTGACCCCTTTCACCCTAATTTTTTAACTCGAACGATTCGACTCGAACGGAGTTGTCCTTCGACGGTTTAAGAGCGCCCTCATCGAGCCACAGTTGAATATGTGCGGGCGAGAAGTTCATATCCTCGCCAGTGCTTGGGTCGATAGGAATCCAGCCGGGTTTTTCGCCGGTCCATGCTTCGACCCAGTGATGGCGTATCCAGAAGCCCTGGTCGAGGAGAAGCCCGCCGACGACTCTCGCGGGAACACCGGATGCCCGCAAAATAGCGCAGCAGAGACGGGCGTGAGAGAGAGGAGCGCCGTTGGATATAAGAAGCGCGGTTTTTGCCGATACGGTTTCCGTACCGAGTTTAATCGAGTCGGCCACAAAACGGTTCGCTTTTTTAGCAACGCACCAGATATCTTCACAGCCAGCAGAGATTTTTTTCGCGACAGATACTATCTCGGCGGCATCGCTCTGGATATTTTTACTCGGTGCCAATGTCCCGGGCAACGGTTCTACTATCGGCCCGACCGGATAGGCCATCGACGACTTTCCGCGGAATGTTTCCAAACGAGTTTTAATCTCCCCCGTAATCTGCCCACCGGCCGTATCTCCGGCAAAGGATTGATATTTATTTTCTAATAATATAACTGTGTTTTCGTCTATTTGCAGCTCTATTTCGGCGGTTATTCTATCTAGGAGTATAGGGGATGTAACTTCTATATCTGCCGGGAGTCTATTCTGGGGCATCATATCTTTCAAAATGTCTACCGAAACGGTTTCGGCTTGAATCTCCTCTTTGTCCAGCTGTGGCGTATATCTAATGGTAATCCCCTGCGCCGGGGCGCTCCAGTAGGTTATCATTCTGTTTATTATCTTAGCGGAGAATTCTATTTCGATGCCACCGATATTGGCGGCGAACTTTCGCGTTTTTTCTCCGGCCGTTTTCTCAAGATTGCCTTGGAATAGCGATAAAGGTAAAACCTTGCCTATTTGCGGAACAAGCGCCGCGGCATATAATGCGCTGTCGCGTGAAACATCGAGTTTCCTCGAAAAAAGCACCCATCCATCGGGAAGCATCGTTTCCAGAATGTATGTATTCTCTGGAAGGTCGATAATGCGTTCGCTATCGCCCTCTCTAATATGCGCGGTCTGTCCGGATATATCGACAGTCAAATGCCGCTTTTGTTTTTCGTCCGACAGCACGCTTAGTTCGTATTTATACGGTTTTAGGAATTGGTTCAGTTCCCAGTGTGTTAACATAAATATTTTGCCCGGTTTGCCGTCGGCCGAAACGGCCATAAATGTTTCGCTGCGCATCTCCCATCCGCCTGAAACGGGTTTCAGTGTGTATGTGAAATAACCTATTCTCTTGTCCCCCCAGAAAAGGACATAATCGAACTTTTCCGGCGGCAGGTCGATTTGCGCGAATGTTGAAACAGCGATTATCCCAGCGAGAGCGATATATATAATCCGACGCGCTATCAATACAATGTTCCCTGGTATGTCGTAGTTTTTTGGCGTTCTTTTACATGTTCGGGTATATAGCTCGGTAGAAGCATAGGAGACACAGAAGAGCGTTCGATGCCCACTTTTTCTACTTCCTTATTGAATTTATTAACGTGGTTAAGGGAGAGCTTCCCGATTTTGGCCTTTTTTGCGTATTCAGCCGCGGCGATACCAGCTCTTCGCCCAAAAACGTTGTAGTCGAGAACACTGTTTCCCATAAGCCTGTTACGACCGTGAAGTCCACCGCTGGTTTCGCCGGCGGCGTAGAGCCCGGGAATAGTCGATTCGCAGTTCGCGTTTATCTCGATACCTCCGTTTTGATAGTGCAGGGTGGGATAAACCAGCATCGGTTCTTTCGTAATGTCGATATCGAACCGTTGGAACTGCCTAACCATAGCTGGAAGTGTTCTCTGAATAGTGCCCTGACCGTTTAACAGGTCTATGATAGGGCTATCCAGCCAGATTCCGATTTGACCGGAAGGGGTTTTTATACCGAGATTTCTTTCAGTGCATTCGCGAATAAAAGACGCGGCTTCGACATCGCGTGGTTCGAGAGGGAAAACGAACAACTCGCCGTTCTTATTGACCGGTTGGCCACCGGAGCCACGCACTTTTTCGGTAACGAGGAATCCGACTATCTGTTCCGGGAAAACCGCTCCCGTCGGGTGGTATTGGACGCTATCCATATAAAGGAGTTTCGCCCCGGCACGATAGGCTATAACGAGTCCGTCGGCGGTAGCGCCGTAATGATTGGTAGTCGGGAAACCTTTGATGTGCAAACGTCCGTATCCCCCGGTCGTTATTATCGTGGCTTTAGCTCGGCATATAAAATATTCCTCCGTTTCCAGATTGAACAACACTGCGCCCGCGCATTTGCCTTTATCGTCGAGAATTAGTTCTACGGCGGGAGTGAATTCGAGGACTTCTATTCTATCCGTTCGGTTACGCACCTCGTCGCGGAGCGTGCGCATAATTTCAGCGCCGGTATAATCCTCGCAAGAAAGCAGTCTCCTTCTGGAGGTTCCTCCTCCTGGTCCGGTAACCAGAAATCCTTCTTCGTTTTTGTCCCAGATAACCCCGAGTTCTTCGAGATATTTAGTTATGAATGGCGCCTCTTTTGTGAGGGCTTCTACAAGCTCCGGCTTATTATCGAAATGGCCACCGCCGAGAATATCGAGGTAGTGAATAGTCGGGCTGTCGTGTGGATTCACCGCCGCCTGCATTCCACCCTGAGACATCATAGAGTTGGCATCACCGAGGCGTAATTTTTGGGAAATAGTAACCTTGGCACCCATCTCAGATGCCCAGATAGCGGCCATACACCCCCCTCCTCCACCGCCTATTATAAGCACTTCGGTATCTATATCGGGTTCCTTGAGGTCGAATTTTTTCGGTTCTATTCTAGAGTATGTTTCCAGGAGGTCCGCGACGGCGGTAGTGAGTTTTTGGCCTTTGTTCGGCCCGACGCGGATTTCCCTGCGGGCGTCCTTCTGATAATCCGGATGGAATCTGTTTAATATTTTCGCTCGTTCCTCTTCGGTCATAGGTTTAACGACTTCCCTGGATTTTTTTGCCAGCTCGAGCCGTTTTTGCCGTGAAGCCTCAACCTTCTTGATGGATTCTTGCATATATTCGGGATACATATCGCCTCCTTATTATGTGATTTTGAAATCGAGGTCGCGCGCTATATAGGTTTTTTCGAGCTCTTCTCGCGACATATTCTTCAGCTCCTCTAATTCGGCGTCGAATTTACCCTTTTCAATATCTTCCAACCTATCTTCCAGATGCTTGCTTTTCGGGTTAAGATATTTACCGTAAAGCCTGCGGGCGAGAATACCGACGTTGTAGTGGACGATTTCCGCCGGGCATCGGGCTGCGCATAGTCCACACATAATACAATCGAACGAGAGATGTGCGACCTTTTCGATATCGCCTCGCAGGGCCGCCTGGATATAATCCATAACCTCGAGGTCCTGCGGGCAGGATTTGGTGCAGGTGTTACATGCGACACATCGGCCGATTTCCGGATAGATTGTAATTAGCGTGTCGTTTTCGGGTTTGAGTTTTTCGATATCGTAGGTTTTTTTGACCGCCGGGAAAAACGGCAGTTGGGCGATATACATATCCGGCTCGACTACGCTCTGACAGGCGAGCCCGTATTGAACCTTATAGCTTCCCGGAACACGATATACTGTTGCGCACGCTCCGCAGAAGCCTTCGCGGCAGCCGCATCCGCGCTTGAGTTGGTAACCGGCGTATTCGAGTGCGCCCATAATGGTCAAGCTCGCCGGCACCATATACCTTTTGTTCATAATATAGACCGGAACTTTTTCTTCTTCAGGCATTTTGTTCCTCCAGTATTTTTTTATTTACGACTCCTGCAGAATTGCTCGCAAATGTCATTTCGAGGAGCGAAGCGACGAGAAATCTTCTGAATGACAACGATTTAAGATTTCTCCCTTTGGTCGAAATGACAAAATCCTCTATTTTGCAGGATTCATTTTTTATTTACGATTTTGCGACAAAATTTTTTTGTCCTTTCATCACTCTGTCGCGGCGAGGACCATATCCATTATCAAGCGAGTATGGAAGTTAATATGCTCTACTGCGCCGCTGGGGCAGGCTCCCGCGCAGGAGCCGCATCCCTCGCAGAGTGCCTCGTTGACGACGGCGTGGTTCAGGATAGTATCGACCTCGATAGCGCCGTAAGCGCAAACATCCTCGCAGGTGCCGCAACCGGCGCAGATTTCCTTATCGACTCTGGCTATAACCGGCTCGCGGGTAAGATAAGGCTGCGAGAACAACGCCTGGACCTTGCTCGCGGCTCCGGATGCCTGACTCGCCGTATCCGTAATATCCTTTGGATATTGGCATACGCCCGCTAAAAATATGCCGGCTGTTAACGATTCGAGCGGGCGGAGTTTAAGGTGCGCCTCTTTTATCCAGCCGTATTCGTCGGTCGGAATTCTAAGCCTGTTAGCGAGTTCGGTAGCGCCTTTAGACGGAATCATAGCCGGCGAAAGGACGACCATATCGGCGTCGATTTTGACCTGCGTGCCGGTCAGCGTATCGGAACCCCAGACTTGAACGGTGTCGCCGTTGTCGATAACCTTAGCGACCTTGCCCCGGATATATTTCACGCCGTCCTCTTCGCGGGCGCGCTGGACGAACTCTTCATACATACGCCCGTTCGACCGGATATCGATATAGAATATATACGCTTCACCGTCGGGGATTGCGTGTTTATATAACATCGCGGCTTTAGCGGTATACATACAGCATACGCGGCTGCAGTATGCGACGCCGTGTTCCGGGTCGCGGCTGCGGACACATTGAACAAAGACGACTCGTTTGGGGACTTTGCCGTCTGAGGGGCGCTGCACCTTTCCTGCGGTCGGGCCGCTCGCGGCGAGAAGCCGCTCGAACGCGAGGGTATCGACAACATCGGGAATCTTGCCGTAGCCGTATTCGCCGATTTCCTCGATTGGGTAGAGGTCGAAACCTGTGGCGACGACGATACCGCCGGCGTTTACCTCGATAATTTTCTCTTCCTGATTAAAATCTATAGCGTCGGCCTCGCAAACATCGGCACATATTCCGCACGAATCGTTTTTAAGGTGCATACAGTTTTCGGCGTCGATAACGGGAATATTGGGAACTGCCTGAGGGAACGGTATACTGGCGACAGGTCGTGCAACGAGTCCGCGGTCGAATTCCGAGCGTATCGGTTTAACGGGTCGGTCGGTCCAATCGGAGACTTTTATGGCGCCGGTTGGACACATAAATTCGCAGGCGCCGCAATTGGCGCATATATCGGAATATTCGCCCATCGGGGTAGTAACATATCGCTCTGTTCCTCTGCCGGCGAACTCGATAGCATGGGTATTCATTATCTGGTCGCAGGTGCGGACACATAGCCCGCACAGGACGCACTTGTTATTCCACGTGTCGGTTCTTATCGAATATGGTGTATCTATGACACCGAATTTTTCTGCCAGTTTGCGTATTTCTTCGGATTCCGGCGCTTCGGAGAGCATAAGCTGAAGTATAAATTTCCGGGCGCGTTTAACCAATGGCGAATTTGTTTTAACTTCGCCTTCCCATGCGGGATATGTGCAGGCGGTTTTCAGGTCGGAACGCCCTTTCCATATAGTCTCGACGAGGCATAACCTGCATGCCCCGGAGGGCGCGAGAGACTTATGGCTGCATAGTGTCGGGATTTCGATTCCTGCCTCCCGCGCCACTTCGAGCACCGTTTTACTTGGGTCCGGTTCGAGTTCTATGCCGTCGATTATGAGTTTGTCCATAGTAAATTCTTTCTGTTTTTATATTCGCTTTGGCTTGTCAGGACTCCATGTAACAATAACCTAGATAAAGCCCTTATATAAGTTTATCACGCAAGTGCTTCAAGCATATACAAGCCTGCCCTTGGGTTTTGGTATGTGTCGCCCGAGTTCGGCGGCAGTTTCGAGCCATTCGAGGATAATAATTTCGATGTTCCGCATAGCTTCTTCATATGATTGTCCGTCGGCTGCACAGCCCGGGAGTTCTGGAACTTCGGCGATATAGGCGTTGTCCTCATCGCTCCAATAGATTATGACCTCGTATTTTATTTTATTCACCTATCCACCTCCGAGTCTGTATTTCAGAATGACATTTCGCACCTGCTTAACTTGATAGGCTTTGGCCTTTGTGCCTTTCGGCTGGACATTTAAGATTTCATCTACGTCATCTTTCGTGAAAATATGATGGTCTCATTTGATTCTCTCTTCGAACCCGAGATAACTGAGCAACGCACACAAGTCTTTGAAATTGATGTTTTTATCGGCGGTACCACTGAGAATTTTCGCAATTATTTTCGCTTTGGCTGTCATAGATTAAAGACAACGGTTTTACTAGTGTCCGGTTAGACCTCTATGCCGTCGATTATGAGTTTGTCCATAGTAGTTTCTTTCGGTTGTTATTCTATTCATAGAATATATAGTCTTTACGTTAGTTTTTCATAATAATAGTCTATTCGTAAACAAGCCTGCCTTTAGTTTCTGATATAGGCCACCAAGCTCGGTAGCGCTTTAGATTGCATAGTCGGGGAGTTCGGACACTTCAGCGATACCAGCATTGTCCTCATTGCTCCAATAGGCTATGATTTCATATATTTTATTTCATCCATCTATTCTTATTTTCTCACCACCGCATCGAATTTGCATACGTCGTAGCATATACCGCATTTGGTGCATTTAGAGGTATCGATATTATGCGGCTTTTTGGCCTCTCCCGATATCGCTCCTACGGGGCATTTTCTCGCGCATATCGTGCACCCTGTGCATTTTTCCGCGTCGATTTCGTAGGTAACAAGCGATTTGCAAACCCCGGCAGGGCAACGCTTTTCCTTTATATGTGCCTCGTATTCATCCTTAAAATACCTGAGCGTCGACAAAACGGGATTTGGTGCAGAAGCTCCGAGCTGGCAAAGGGATGTCTCTGCGATACCCCAGCATAGTTCTTCGAGCATCTCGAGGTGCTTTTCAGTGCCGCGACCTTCGGTTATGTCGTTGAGAACTTCGAACATCTGTGCGAGGCCCTCGCGACACGGGGTGCATTGCCCACAGGATTCGTCTTTTAAGAACCCGGTGAAGTATTTGGCTATATCGACCATACAATTATCTTCATCGAAAACTATCATCCCGCCGGAGCCCATCATCGAACCGGCATCGGATAGACTGTCGAAATCGACAGGTAGGTCGAGCAGTTTTTCGGGTATAACGCCGCCGGAGGGTCCACCGGTCTGAACCCCTTTGAACTTTTTACCGTTCTTTATCCCACCGCCGATATCGTAAATTATTTCGCGTAACGTAACTCCCATCGGAACCTCGACCAAACCGGTATTATTCACCTTTCCAACCAGCGAGAATATCTTTGTTCCCTTGCTTTTTTCAGTGCCGATAGAGGCGAACCAATCTGCGCCCTTGTTTATAATAATCGGGATGTTCGCCCACGTTTCGACATTATTCAGGACTGTCGGCTTATCCCATAAGCCTTTATCGGTAGCGTGTATATGCTTCGGTCTGGGGACTGCGGCTCTGCCTTCGATAGACGCGAAAAGTGCGGACGATTCTCCGGCGACGAAAGCGCCGCCGCCGCGACTGATTTCGATATCAAAGTCGAAACCGGACTTAAAGATATTTTTCCCAAGGAAACCGTATTTTCGGGCGGCTCTAATAGCTTTGCTGTAATTCTCCACCGCTAGAGGGTATTCCTGGCGGACGTATATATATCCCCGATTTGCTCCGATAGCGTAAGCGCCGATAATCATACCTTCGATGACCGAGTGCGGGTTGCCCTCAGAGATACTCCTATCCATATATGCGCCTGGGTCACCCTCGTCGGCGTTGCAGATAACATATTTAATATCGCCATCCGCCCGCGCGGCTCCCTGCCATTTCCTGCCCGTCGGGAATCCGCCCCCTCCTCGTCCGCGAAGCCCCGCCTTCGATACATTCTCTATTATACCTGGAGGGCCCATTTTCAAAGCTTTGGGTAGAGCGGAATAACCGCCTATACGGATATAATCATCGATATTTGTGGGGTCGATATGCTCGTTGGACCCGAATACCAAGCGTGTCTGAAGTTTGTAAAACGGGACGTCGTCGGCCTTGGTGATTTTCTCCTTAGTGTGTGGGTGTTCGTAAAGAAGGCGGTCGATAACGCGCCCTTTGATAACGGTTGTTTCGACTATTTCGGGGACATCCTCGGGCTTAACGTTATGGTAGAAAATATTCCTGGGTCGTATAACCATTAGCGGACCACGTTCGCAGAATCCGTGACACCCGGTTTCCGTAATAGCCACAACGCTCACATCGAGCTTGCGTTTTTTAATTTCGCTCTTCATAGCCTTCGTAACAGCGGCTGCTCCAAGAGCGAGACACCCAGTGCCGTTACAGATACTTATCGTTTTCCGGGAGGTCTTCGCCTTTTTACGGAGTTCCGCGGCAAGTTTCTTCAACTCTTCCAGTGTTTTAATCTTTTTCATTTTTCGTCTTCCTCGAATTTATCGAACATCTGGCCGACATCTTGCGGGTCGGCGTGATAATAAGTTTCGTCGATTGTTACCACCGGGCCGAGAGCGCAGCACCCGAGGCAATTAACTGTCTCGAGGCTATATCGCATATCCTTGGATGTTTCTCCGGCTCTTATACCGATTCTGCGTTCTATTTCGTCGAGAACTCTCGGCGCACCCTTGGCGTGACAGGCCGTTCCCATACAGACTTTTACTATGTGCCTGCCACGCGGCGTGAGGCTGAATGCGGTATAGAAGCTCGCGACCTGATAGACTCTCGATAACGGCACGTCGAGTTTCTCGCTCACGAATTTAAGAGCGTCTTCGGGCAAGTAGTTATATATACTATTTATATCCAGAAGAACCTGAACGACGGCTGAAGAGTCGCCGGTAAATGGGGAAACTATCGGTTCTATCTCGGCGATTATCTCCTTGTCGATGTATTTACTGTATTTCGGTTTAGGCTGTATTGCCGGTTGATAATGGACAGGGCAATTTGTCATACAATCCCCGCAGCCGGTGCATTTCTCCATATCGACGTATCTCGGTTTCTCGACTATTTTGACGTTGAAATTGCCGACATATCCTTCGACCTCGCCCACCTCGCTGTGCGTATGAAGTGTTATATTACCGTGGTTGGCGAGGTCGGTCATTTTCGGGGTTAATATACATTGCGGGCAATCTAGTGTGGGGAATGTCTCGGAGAGCTGGACCATTTTCCCGCCGATAGACGGGGATTTTTCGACGACGTGGACATCGTAGCCGGCGTCGGCGATATCGAGTGCACACTGGATACCTGCGATGCCGCCGCCTATAACCACGGCTCGTTTCGTAATACCGGAGTGAATTGGATATAGCGCGGCGTCCTGTTTGACACGTGCGACGATTGTTTTTATTATAGTAATCGCCTTGTGAGTAGCTTTTTCCGGCTGGTGCCAGTGCGGCCAGGAGCAATGCTCGCGGATATTGGCGACCTCGAGGAGATAAGGGTTCAGCCCGACCTTTGCGGCGAGGTTGCGGAAAGTCCGCTCGTGAAGATTCGGGCTACAGTTGGCCATCACAACGCCGGTGAGTTTGTATTCGGTAATCGAGTTCGCGACGAGTTCCTGACCGGGAGTCGAGCACATATACCTGTAATCGGTTACGAACGCGACACCGGGGATTTTTTTCACCGCCTCGACAACCGTTTTAATATCGACGCTTCCGGCGATATTGTGACCGCAATGGCACACAAAAACGCCGACTCTGTCTTTTGTTTGCATATCTTGCTCCCTGGATTACTTGCTATACGTTTTCATCGGTCTGCATCTTACTTCGTTGGGCGTAGTAAAGGTGCGACTTTCGCATTTACGAATTCCGAAAAAGCTTTAACTCGTTTAATAAATTCTTCGAGTTCCAAACGGTCGAGAGATATATAATAATCAGGATATCGCATTTGCACGGCGCAATCCTAGAGTAAATCGAACTTCCCGCTAAAATAAGAGAATTCGTTATCCAATTCAGCGCATTTATTTATGAGATAAGTGAGATTATGGGTCTTTTCGTGTTTTTCGCCCGCAGCGGTCAAATACGTCTTGGAATACTTTTCAACAGACTGTTGTAAATGGAAACATACTGCTTCGAGAACAGCATCTTCGTGTCCTATCTCCCTTTTCGCGACTATAAAATCGCTATAAGCGAGTTTAAGCCAGTTTCGCATATATTCGTCTCTATTCATTTTTACTTATACTCTAAATAGGGGCACCGTAAGATAGAGCTTCATATACGGTATTCCCGGGGAACTTTTTCATCTCCTGAACATAGTTTTTATCACTGACGATGATATCGACATCTATTCCGCGTTTGGCACAACGCCGCCTGATTTCCGCGCCCATTTCGATTATCTTGCGTCTCGCAATTCCGTTTACATCGACAATAACGAAAATGTCGAAGTCGCTATCGATACGGTTCGTTTTTTGCGCAAGGGAACCGAAAAGTAACATCTCTTTTCGATAGCCGATAACCTTTTCTATTATCCGACGTATTATGTCTTTCTTGTTTCCCACCGGTGTTTTTCGCTTACCTAAATATCATTATGTGAAACGCATTAATTCAACGCCTTAAAGACTACTATTTTTAATCGCTTATTACGGTGTTCTCGAAAGCCATATCTTTCGCATAAACAGGCGGTTCTTGAGCGCCCAACCATAATGAGATATGCGCGCCGTTTATTTTATCCGCTTCGTTAAGCGTCGGGTCGAGCGGTCCCCAGCCGACCTTCTCGCCGAGATAAACCTCGACCCAGGTATGGTCGGTAGCGCCTTCGGCCCATAGCACACCGGAAACGATACGGGCGGGAATTCCGACAGCACGGCACATAGCGGCGCAAAGCAATGCTTTTCCTCTGCTATCGCTTTTACCTGCGGTAAACACCTCGCTCGCGTTTCCAGTAACCATATCGTATTTAATATTTCGATAGACCCACAGGTTGATAGCTCTTGCGGCGTCCCAGAGCGTTACTGCGGGTTTAACGATAGACTTCGCGCGGGCGATTATATCCGGGTCGTCCGAGTCGACACCTCTTTCAGGCATAGTATATCTCTCGTCGACTCCTTTTAGTGGATAATACAGAGGCCAATCGGGTGCATTTGTAACCTTATGTCCTATCTTTTTTGTCTCTATTGTTCCGGATGCGCTGGAAGATGTAATTTCACCTGCGAATTCTTGGGAGAAGTTATTCAGATATAGCCTATCTGCGACCCCGGGCGGGAAACTAAAAGAGATAGAACTCGTCAGGCTTTTGACGTTTTCGAGTCGCTCGATATATTCTTTGTCGGCGAGTATCATCGGGGTAATAGGATGGTAACCTTTGGGGATTTCGCCGACACCGGTCGGTTTTTCTCCTGTGCTAACCCGAGCTTCATAACCCCCTTTTATGTCGAATTCTTTAATAAAATTTTTTACTGGGTCGAACCGCGCCTCGAATTGCCAACCACCGGGCTGTTGTCCGTTAACTACGTAGAATCCGTCTTCCTGGCCGGAAACTGTGAGCGTTACAATCCCGGGCTCCATCTTTTCGGGTATCGCCACGGAAAAATCCGCCGATTGGCCTATTACCGAATAATCCATCCGGGCAAGAAGCAAAAGTGGTGAGGTCATACATATCTGTTCCGACCAAACGCTTATGTTTTCCTCTGCTTCTACGACCTTGTTCATCTCGCCCATACCTACTTTTCCTGAGAACTCGACCGATTTACCCGAAAAAGCGCCGGTTATTCTAATATTCTCTTCGGGCGATGTAACCGTCAACGAATAGGTTTCCGGTAGCCAATCGTTGTCGACGATTATCTCCTCGGAGATTATTTTTTCGGCATTTTTTTCGGCGACTGTCGCCGTTTTTCTGATAAAATAACCTCCGCCGCGTTTATTGATTTCGATAGAGCAACTACCGCAAACCTTACCGTCGATAAGAATATCATAGGCTGTTACCTCGGCGAGAATCGTCCCGACCATAGCGAGAAACAAAAGGATGTATAATGCTAATCTCGTGCCCATAAATTACCTCCTTTTCCCCGGTAAAATTACCGTTTGTTCGTTAGATTATTCCCGTTTCTTCTAATAACGGTTCAGGGTTTACGTAATGTTCGTCTAAGCCAGCTATACCTGGGTCTCCTCCTAACGCCAGATGAAGAAGTTGTGTAAAATACAAAATCGGTATAGTATGGAATTCGCTGTAAAGCTCTTTGATATTATGCTGTCGTGCATCGAGATTAAACTGGCAGAGAGGGCAGGCCGTGATTATGGCTCGAGCGCCGCGTTTGCGCGCATCGCTGATTATCTGGAAGGCGCGTTCCGCGACGAATTCGGGTTTATTGACGGTTTCGTAGCTACCGCAACATTCCGTCCTATATGGGCTATATACCGGATTACCGCCTATCGCTTCGATTACGTTTTCCATAAGTTGTGGATTCTCTTTGTCGTCGATGGCGTATTCTTCAGGTCTAAGCAGCAAGCAACCGTAATAAGCCATAATTTTCAAACCGTTCAGCGGTTTTTTTACGGCTTTTTTCAGCTTCTCGATTGCTTTTTCGGAATCGAGTAATTCGAGGAAGTGGTGTGCTTCGACGCCGCCTTTATATTCTTCTTCTTCATCCATAAAGGCTGTAAGCCGTTCGCGTTTATCCACATCGGTATTATAGAGGTCGCCGACCCGGCGCAGCGTATTATAGCAAATAGCGCAAAGCGTGGTTATATAATCGTGACCTGCGTCCTGAGCTCGGACCAGGTTCCTGACCGATGCCGTATGCTGCATAATCGAATCGTCGGTCAGTTGAAAAACGGTTCCGCAACAATTCCACCGTTCGAGTTCGTCGAGTTCGTAACCGAGAACCTTAGCGACAGTATGCGCTGTTCTTTCGGCTGGAGCGCCGGTAGTTTTCATTGTGCAACCTGGGTAGTATGCTATTTTTTTCATAGTTATTCCTAAGCCGTGAATTTCCTTCCTGCGCTAACCAAAGCGACAGCGGGGACTCTTTCGAGCTCGCCTTCACGCCACAACTCGATACGGTCGACATTGCCGCGCAGTATAACCTGTCGGGCAGCCTCACAGACTTTCGCAATATCTATACCATGCGGGCAGCGGCTTTCGCATTGAAAGCACGCCGCGCAAAACCATATTGTGTTAGAGTTAAGAACCCTGTCCGCATCGCCCATATTCAGAAGGGCGTTTATCTGGTTTGGCAGAAGGTCCATCTCGAAGGCGCTTGGGCAGCCGGCGGAGCACTCGCCGCATTGGTAGCACGATTCGACGTTTGTGCCGGAAAGTTCGATTATTTTCTGAGCTAATTCTGTATTCTGTTTGCCAAGCTCAACCTGCATTTGATTCCCCTTTGATATAAATTTGTATCGCAGAAGCATGGACAAAGATGATTACACGGAATACCACCATACAAAAGACGCAAAGCGTTTTCAGCATTCCGTTCCGACGCAGAGCGCCGGAAAGAGAAAAACAAATTACGTTCTCGCGTATTCGGCTTTGCCTTTTTCGTAAAGGCTTTCTCCTTTGGAATCCTGTGCGACTATTACAGGGAAATCCTCGACCTCGAGTTCGCGTATAGCCTCGGCACCGAGGTCCTCATAAGCGATAACCTTCGCGGACTTGATGGATTTAGCGATAAGAGCGGCGGCGCCTCCTGTTGCCGCGAAATAGACCGCACCGTGCTCTTTCATCGCGTCCACGACATTTTGGCCACGTGGGCCTTTGCCTATCATTCCGCGGAGTCCGCGCGCTATTAATGCGGGTGCGTATGGGTCCATTCGGTAACTGGTTGTCGGGCCGGCGCTCCCAATCGCTTTTCCGGGCTTAGCCGGAGCTGGTCCGACATAATAGATAACGGCACCCTCGACAGGTAGCGGCAATTCCTCACCCTTATCCAGAAGCTCGACCAGCCGTTTGTGAGCGGCGTCACGGCCTGTATAGATTATCCCGGAAAGAAAAACCTTGTCCCCGATAGAAAGGTTTCGCGTTTGCTCCTCGGTAAGGGGGGTTGTAATGCGTATTTCGGCCATTTCGTCCTCCGTTTATCGCTGTTTTGCAGAATATTATCGCCCGTCATCGGGAGAAATAGACCTGCTTTAATTAGGATTTTCGATTAAAAGAATTATATTATATAGATGTTTTTTAGGGTATGCAACGGTTTTTTTTGCGAACACCCCGGTTTTTTATAATCTTGTGTTAAACATACTCTGAACAAACATTTTTGTTCGATAAAAAAAGGTGATTGCTTTTGTTCTGGCACCAATTATATTGAGGTGCCGTGGACCTATATGCTTATGAACAAATAACTAAGAGTGAATCAGCATCACGAAAATAGGTGTTGGGATTTTGCTTTAAAAACCAACAAAGAATTTGCCCTCGTTGCGAAACTCGAAAACTGTATAAATTGGTTGACAAGAGGTGTCGTTGTTCGCGTTGCGATTATACATTTCATAGTCGAACTGGAAGGTGGATAAACAACGGAAATCTTTCCTACGGTCAGTGGCTCAGAATAATAAAGCTCTTTGAATTGGAACTCTCCACACGTAAGATAGCCGCGCAGCTTTCCATGAGTTACAACGCGGTCTATAGGGCTGTGAATACCATAAGGATAGCCATTCTCGCTAATGCGGACGACGCAGACATTCTTCTCGGCGGTGAAATCGAGATAGACGAATCCTATTTCGGAGGTCGTCGAAAAGGAAAACGTGGACGAGGAGCAGCAGGCAAAATCCCTGTTTTCGGTATTCTGGAACGCGACGATATAGTTAGTGTCCAGGTCGTTCTGAATGCCAAAGCTGAAATTTTGCTGAATCTTACGGTCAAAAAGGTTCGATGCGGAAGTATCGTATCCACCGACCGTTACAAGGGTTACGACGCGCTTTTGTTCTGTGGCTATCGTCATCTTTCAGTGAACCACCAAACCCATTTTGCCAAAGGAAGGGTTTATATCAACGGCCTCGAAGGTTTCTGGAGCTATGCCAAAGAGAGGCTTGTGAAGCATCACGGTATATCTCCGAGAAAATTCCCCTTGTATCTTAAAGAAATAGAGTTTAAATATAACCATAGAAACGATGATATTTACCCAATCATCGTTGAATACATCTGTGATTTAGTGCCAAAACGTAACCAATCACCTTTAGTTATTTGCGAAACCGTGAGACTATGAAATATACTGCTTTCACATTGCCCATCTTTATCGCTATCATTTTTATTTCCTCTCTCTCGGCGCAAAACCCCGGCTGCAGGGCGGGATTTGATGGGACATACCCTTGGACTATAGCTCCAGGAATGCTCCCTGTGCATCTACTATACGACACTTTGGCCTCGTATTTTTCCTATTTTCGTGTTGATTCACCTACATCGGAAATCCATTTCGATTCGGTCGATGTTTACTTTGTGCCGCCGCGGCTGGAGGTATTTTCGTATTCAGATTCGTTAATTAGAGAATTCAGGAAATTTGTTTATAATGGTGGTATATTGTTTATGTGGGGAGAAAATTGCGGTTTTGACGCGGGGTCATTCGGTATAATATACGATAGCCTTGACGGTTGGTTCTTGGGTATAGAACCCAGGACTACAACGGTATACGATACGATTAATTGTATTATTGGTGGTTCAGCTTATTTCATATATTCTTTTGGAGACCATCCGGTAGTGCCGGTGATAACGGATACGGTATTCGGTTCTCTTGGTTCTTCTGTTTATATTTCACCGCCTTCGGTTGTTTTGGCACGTTCGTATCCTACCGGTTATTCTCTTTTGTGCAGCGATACAACGGTTGACGAGATTCAACCGGCTGTTCTTGGGTTATCTCATTATGGAAGTGGAACTATCATCTTCCACACGGATTTCACAGCGTGGCATCACGCGTGGAGCGGGTTCCCAGCTAATAATAACCTACAACTTCTTAAATGGTTAACTACATGTAGTCTTTTTCCTCATTTTACCCATTTACCCGCGCCAGGCGATACATTTGTTTGTTTCGACGACACGGCGTTCATTCAAACCGACATTTTCAATTTCGGTCAGATTGAGCCGGAGAGCCTGAAGATATGGTGGGAGGGCAGTGTTTACGACATATCCTCGCCACAATTGGAGCTTGTCGGCGACACGACTTTCGTTTTCGCTATTCCACCGTATAGTTATTCCGACGGGGATACCGTATTTCTCTGTATTGAAACTGTCATCGATACCAGCGGATTCTGGCATTACGACTCGATTTGCTGGGAATACTACGTCTCAATTGATGAATACCCGCCTGAGCTTTCGGCTTTCCAACCGGCTCATGGCGAGACTCTCGTGATGCTGGATACAATTTCGCTGATTGCCGTCGATACTTCCGGTATAGATACTTCCTCGATTTCCTTCATATTCCTCGATTCGACTATAGTCTGGGGGGATTCCAGTATCTGGATAAACGGAGATACTATCTTTTTCGACCCGGTTTCCGCCGGTCTCGACCCGGGCATGGTCGATACGAATGTCCATGTATGCGTCCACATTAGCGACGATAATAAAGACTGCACACCGACAACCATAGATACCTGTTGGTGTTTTTTCCTCGACGCCGACGCCATCGCGGAAACTGAATTGCCGGGGGAGTTTGAGATACGGGTATATCCAAATCCGTTTAATTCGTCCTGTAAAATAATAGGACCACAAGATTGGCGGATCGAAATAAGAGACCTATCGGGAAGATTGATAAGGAACCTTGATTTACCTGTAAACTGGGACGGGAAAGATAACAAAGGCAATCAAGTTGCGTCGGGGATATACTTCATAATCCCTACAGGTTTTCAGAACAAGCGTATTAAGATCGTTTTAATAAGGTAAAAGCAAAGTAGAGAGATATGAGAAGGGTAAAAATTCTATGTATACTTACAATGGCAGCCATATTACTGCCGCCTTCCGTCTATGGAATATATATTGAAATCGATATAGAATTATACGACGGTATATTTCCAGAGCCGTGCGCCCACCTTGAAAGAACTGTAGGTGGTTGGTCCGTGGACAGGTATTCCCCACTTGTTACCGGAGGCGTTGACTCTGGTGATTTTTTACTTACAGGCCAACAAATAACGTTTACAGATTGCGCTTGGCCCCATACTAGCCAAACTGAAGAGGTCATATTTAATGTCGGTGAACTTACCGAAATCTTCGAAACACAGGATAGGATTGGATTTACTTTTTCCCCTGACGAACCCGGATTAACCTGTGTGGACGACTTCGGTTGTTTTATCGCCCCAGTTTCAGGTAAATTCGACGTCGACATCGCCGGACCGTATCAAGTAAACCTTTATTACGTGGACCACGACCCAACCATACCACCTGGATTTGGATTAAGCGATATAACCGAAACGGACCTAATTACCTACAAATATAAAAAGTTGGAGGTAAAAGGCAACAACTAAATTTATATAACCTACTGAAAATTAACAAGTTGTAGATTAACGCGGAACGCGCAATAAGAACAGATGAAAGGAGGACCATAATGAAACGCTTTCTACTTATTTCAATCGCGCTATTAGCCGGATTAGCCTTGATAGTCGGCTGCGAGAAAAGCTCCGAACCGGAACCCGAGCCGGACACCTTCGACCCGCCGACGAACATAGCCTATGTAACCTATCAGGATTCGGTCAAAATAACCTGGAGCGTATCGGAGGACGACACCGCGAACGGATTCGCGGGTTATCTGGTATATCGCCGCGAAAACGCCGGTTTCTCCGGCCTCTCGGAGACCGACCTCGCCGCGCTGCTTGCCCAGGGGTCGCCCGTAACCGGAACGGAAATTACGATTACCGGTCTCGCCAGCGATAAAAAACACTATTTCGCCGTACGGTCTATCGCAATCGACGGCTCCGACACGACTCTCTCGGACTTATCGAGCACAATTCATACATCGCCGACAATATGGTTCAGCGATACTATCTACAAGGTCGAATACTCCGAGAGCGCTTTCTGCGCTATCGATTTCGACAATCAGGTGATTTATCCTATGGAACTGTCTTACCTAACCCATATCAATATATACCTCGGGCTAAATACATCGAGCCGGCTTTCTCTGCGCTCTCCCGATTTATATAGCTCCGAGTGGCGCGAGGCCGAGGTCAAACGTCTCGGTGGTGGCGCGACCAGTGTCGCGGAATTCGGCTCCGCAGGCTCCAGCGGCTGGTCTAGCGAGGCCGAGGTCTATCCCGGCGATGTCTACGCAATTAAAACCGGAAGCCACTATTCTAAGGTTTTCGTCGAGTCGATAATAGGCGCGAGTGTCGGAATCGCATTCACAGCCGCCTATCAGAACGTCGAGGACTACGACAGATTCTGAAATTTCGGTTTTTATAGGCGATAGACTTAGCCCCGGACTTTCAGTCCGGGGTTTTTGTTGTTTGCCGAATCTGGAGCTGGCGCGATTCTTGCCGCCCAATAACGTAACGATAAATACGAATGGCGAATGCAAAAATCGTTACAGTCCGGTGCCTGCGTTCGCGAAACCTGCCCCTATAAAAAAAGCCCCCGAAACGGGGGGCTTTTGATATCGGACTATTTCTTCCAGTTTTAGCGGAGAAGAACCATCCTGCCGTTAGCCTCGAAATCCCCGGCGGTCATTCTGTAAAGATAAACTCCGCTGGAAACGTCGCGGCCATTATCGCTCGTTCCGTCCCAGATAACACGATGGGCCCCGGCTTCGAATTCGGCGCTGGTCAGCGTGTTGACCTTCCTGCCGAGCATATCGAACACCTCGATTTCGACTTTGGTTCGGGCCGGTATATCGAACCCGATAGCGCAGACCGCATTAAACGGGTTGGGAACGGCGCCGTGAAGCGCGAATTCGGTCGGAACATCGACGCGGCGTTTCGCGATATAGGTACCCGGGTCGATAACCGCAACACCCTCGCCGGTAAGTTCGATTTCGTAACCGTTACCGGTTAAAACGAGCCCCTCGGGCGCATCGCCTGTCCAGTGTATCTCGACCGCGTTTTGCGCGTTAACCACAATTGTCCAGCCATCGCCGGCACGTATATCTTTCGCCATTCTGCCTGCACGACCAGCCTGGATATAAAC
>Ga0180301_10000882_pt1 | contig 23695 bp, 14 predicted proteins | sample GuaBasSediGuay16_FD_121797 | JGI IMG/M metagenome (GOLD analysis project Ga0180301, IMG submission 121797) | Subseafloor sediment microbial communities from Guaymas Basin, Gulf of California, Mexico - Guay16, Core 4569-2, 12-15 cm | ecosystem: Environmental > Aquatic > Marine > Hydrothermal...
CGAAACGGAGGAACGGTTTGTACCAGCGGAAATGCGGGGAAAATTTTTGACTGGGCCTTGAAACAGGGGGATAAAATACTCTTTCTTCCGGACCGGTACCTGGGTGAAAATACAGCCCTGGCTAAGGGAATCCCAACGGAGTTGATCTATCATCTCAAAGGGGATATGCTCAATCCTGTCTTCCCGGAGGATATTCACATGGCAAAAGTTCTGTTATGGGACGGATATTGCAGTGTACACCGTCGTTTTATGCCGGAAGATGTAGTCAATATCCGCAAGAACCACCCGGGAGTTCGGGTGATTGTCCATCCGGAGTGCCGTCATGAAGTCGTGGCGGAATCAGATGATTCGGGAAGTACGGAGAAAATACTCCGCCAGGTGGAACAGAGTGAACCCGGCAGTGTTTGGGCGGTTGGGACTGAAGCACACATGGTTAACAGGCTTCAGGAGAAGTTTCCCGGCAAAACGGTTTTACAATTGACAAATCCCGGCTATCAGTGTGTTACCATGTCGATGACAACGCCGGAAAAATTGCACCATGTATTAGCGGAATTATCCAAAGGACACGTGATACATCAGGTCAAAGTAAATCCTCACATTGCACGGGATGCCTACAAAGCCTTGAATAAAATGCTTGAAATTACAGGCTGATTATTGCCAGCGGATGGTGTATGACAGTCCCTGATCCGACATTACATCCAATGATCCGTGTAATTGAGTGATCAGTGATTTAATAAGATGCATTCCTATGGTTTTTGATTGATCCGGTATTTTTGATATATCCAGCCCGCATCTGTTGTCCCGTATGATCATTTCAAACCATGGGTCACTTTTATGAAGCGATATATGAATTGCCGGTTTTTCGGTTTTTTTGAAAGCATATTTGATGCTGTTGGATATAATTTCATTGACAATCAGTCCGAGAGGGATTGCCTGGTTGATGGGAATAGCTATATCTTCCATATCAAAGTTAAACATGATATTTTTAGGACCGGATTCGTTGGATGCGAGAAGGTTACTGACAACTTTGCGTGTATATTTTACAAAATTGATGTGAGCCAGGTCATTCGATTTATAAAGCCGTTCATGAATCAACGCCATAGATTTGATTCTGTTCTGGCTTTCCTTGAAAATTGCCTTGTCTGCTTCATTCTTAACATAGCGGATTTGCATGTTTAACAGGGATGAAATGATCTGCATATTATCTTTAACCCGGTGATGAATCTCTTTCAACATGACCTCTTTCTCTTGTAAATCCCGGGCAATTTTTTGCTCAATTTTTTTTCGGTGAGTGATATCCCGGTATATACCGTAGACGGCCAGTTGATTATTTTCCATCAGGATTGGCTTGCCGATAATAGATACATGAATCAGTTTACCCGATTTAGTTCTTCGGACGGTTTCCAGGCTGATATTCTGCCCGCCGGCGACATTCATGGTTGCTTCCAACCCCTCTTTTTTCAGGTTATCCGGAACGACCAGGTCATTGATAGGTTTGCCTTGACACTCCATGAGGGTATAACCAAAGAGCTCTGTAAAGGCATCATTTACATTAATCACCCTGTCGTTGTTGTCTAAAATGGCTATGGCATCAGGAGATTGCTGAAACAGGTTTTCAAAATAAGCTTTTTGTATTTTGTGCTTGTCCGATATATTTTTCAGCTCTGTTGTATCCCGTCCGTTGATGATGATTCCCATGATAGCGTCACCAAACGGACGATAGGGAAGACAGGTTACACTGATGTATCTTTCAATATCCCTGTGTTTATACCAGGCGGAATAGTAGACGGATTCACCCTTCAGACATGCTTCCAGATTAGGCCGGATTGTCTTTTTGTAAAAATCTGTACCAAACAGTTCCTTGTGCGTTTTGCCCAGTATATCGGCTTCATCCAGATTAAAATATTTTTTATAGGCCTGATTGACATACCGGTATGTAAAATCTCTGTCCAAAACAGAAATGTAATCATTAACATTGAGAGTGGATTGCAGTGTTTTAAGAATGATATCATGATGAAAAGGATCTTCCGGAAAAGCGCGTTGAGTATCCATGTTTTTTTTCATTCCTTAGTTTATTGAAAATTATGGCGTAAATTATAATGATAATTAAAGAATAACAATATTATAAGTGAAGGAGTTCTCATGAGTTCTCTACGGTTTTTGGGGGCGACGGGTACGGTAACCGGGTCAAAATATATTTTTGAGTACCGTAGAAAGCGCATCATGATTGATTGCGGTTTGTTTCAGGGGCTCAAAGAACTGCGGAAACGCAATTGGTCACCCCTGCCTCTGGATGTCCGCTCGCTTGAAGCCATTGTCCTTACCCATGCCCATATTGATCATACGGGATATTTGCCCCGCCTGGTAAAACAGGGGTATTCTGGTCCGGTGTATGCAAATGCAGCCACCGTGGATCTCTTGAAAATTATGCTTATGGATTCTGCTCACCTGCAGGAAGAAGATGCCCGTTTTCTGAATAAAATTGGTGCAACCAAACACAGGCCGGCCCTTCCCCTTTATAATAAGAATGATGCAGAAAAGGCCATTGCCTTGCTGGAACCTGTTTCTTACGGATTCGAATTTGAGGTAATTCCCGGTGTTCGGGCAAAGCTGAAAGATGCCGGACATATCCTGGGTTCTTCTTTTGTGAATCTTTATTGGGAAAATGATGAAGGTGAAAACCGGAAAATTGTATTCAGCGGGGATCTGGGGCGTGCCAACAGGCCAATTCTGAAAGATCCTTCCACCATTTACAATACAGATTATCTTCTGGTGGAATCCACCTATGGAAATCGTCTCCACGAAGAGCACCACCCGGAAAGAAAACTGGAAGAGATCATTCGTGAAACAGTCCGAAAAAAGGGGAGCGTGATTATTCCCTCCTTTGCCGTAGGGCGTACTCAGGAGCTGTTGTATATTCTGAGGGACCTTGAAGAAAAGAAACGGATTCCGCAACTCCCCGTCTTTGTGGATAGTCCTATGGCGATCAATGCCACTGAAATCACAGCAAAACACATTGAAAATCAAGATTTAGGGGCCCGTTTACTCTATATTAAAGGGGTAGACGCTTTCAGAACTCAAAACACCGAATTTACCCAAACCCGGGAAGAATCTCAGAAAATCAACGACTTCAAAGAACCCTGTATCATTATCAGTGCCAGTGGTATGTTGACAGGCGGCCGGATATTACATCATCTCAAGTATCGCCTGCCGGATCCGAAACATACGGTATTGTTTATTGGTTATCAGGCAGAAGGTACCCGTGGACGAGCCATGTTGGAAGGGAAGAAAAAGGTTAAAATTCACGGAGAACACATTCCCGTGAAAGCCAGAGTTGAACAAATCAGCGGTTTTTCAGCCCATGCCGATTATGAAGAAATCCTGGCCTGGCTGGCGGGATTAACCCATCCTCCTAAATCAGTTTTTATTGTCCATGGCGAACCTGAAGCATCCAAAAGCCTGGCTGAAAAAATTAAAGAGACTTTTCATTGGACGGTTCATATCCCACAATACGATGAAACATATCAACTACAATAATCCCGGTTTCTAAAAGAAAAAGTCTTTCAGGATGAGATTCCCAAATCTTTCTTCAGATGATTCAGATCATCGGTCTTACCCATAATCAATATATGATCACCAGCTTTCAGGACATGGTCCGATGATGGATTAAAATAAGGATCGTGGCTTTTATCAAAGATAACCGTGATCATCAGGTTATATCTGGAGCGGAGAGGGGCATCGATCAGGCGTTTATCGGACAGGAAGCTCTCTTTGGGAATTTCGATTTCCTCCATGGCCAAATCAATATCCCTGTTACGAAAAATCTCAATGAAATTGTGAATAGCCGGTTGAAGTAAAATTTGAGCAATGGTTTTTCCACTCACTTCATAAGGATTGATCACACGGTTTGCACCCGCTTTCTGAAGTTTGATTGTGTTGGCCGACTCTTTACACCGGGCGATAATGAGCGCCGTTTTATTTTTCTCACGGACAGAAAAAGTCACGAAGAGATTGTCCGCATCTGTTTCCAGGGTACATACACAGGCACGGGCATCCTTGACATTTGCCTTTTCCAAAAATTCATCCAGGGTTGCATCTCCCTGGATTGCCGGTATATGATCCTGCATCAGTTCTTCTATCACTTTTTCATCCCGGTCTATAACCACAAAAGGCTGGCCGGAATGGATCAGGGATTCGCCCACAATACGTCCCATTCTTCCATAGCCACATACAATAATATGATTTTTCATCTCTTTAATATTTTTAAGCATTTTATATCTCCTGAAAACCTGTATGTCCGTTAATATTTCAGCAAATTTTCCAGCAATGATCCCCAGGATGGTTACCCCGAATAAAATCAGGATCACCGACCACACACGACCTGCAGTGGACAGGGGAAAGACTTCGCCGTAACCTACGGTGCTGATGGTGATCACTGTCATGTATAAAGAATTAAACCAGGATAATCCTTCAATGAAATGATATCCAAAAGATCCAATGAATATCAGCCCGAATACAAGTAGGAGAATTTGTACCAGTAATTTGCGCTGTGAAGCAATCATATATAAAATTATTCAATTTCAATGAGAAAAAAAGCCTAAACTATTTCCGGAGCCATTTATTTGAGGATGAAGTCTTGACTTCACCTGTAAAAACAGCTATTATTCGTGAATTAATTCTCTGTTGGAGAACCGTTATGAGAAAAATCAGGAAATTTTCTGCCCCGGAACCGTCCATGCGGCGTCTTCCCGCTTATTTGCATGTCCTTACCCGTTTACTACGGGAAAACCGACGGTATGTTTCCTGTACATTTATTTCCAATGAATTGCATCTGGACCCGACCCAGGTACGAAAAGATCTGGCGCTGACAGGGATTGTGGGTAAACCCCGTGTAGGATATTCTGTTCAGGAACTGATTGATAGGATCAAAGCCTTTCTCGGATGGGATGTTAAAAGGGATGCATTTCTTGTCGGGGTAGGGAATCTGGGGACGGCACTGCTGGGATATCAGCGCTTTCGTTTGTATGGTCTGAATATTGTGGCGGCATTCGACAAAGATCCCAGGCGTATCGGTAAAACAATTTTTGGGGTGGATGTTCTCCCGGTGGAAAAAATGCCCAATCTGGCTTTGAGAATGAAAATCGATATCGGGATTATCACAGTAGGCGAAGACTCGGCTCAGGAGGTTGCCGACTTGATGGTACAGGGGTTTATTAAAGGTATCTGGAATTTTGTCCCGAAAGCCCTGATTGTTCCCGATGACGTGATCGTGGAGAATGCTCAGCTTTCTGTGAGCCTGGGAGTATTGACCAGTAAAATGAAACTGTCGGAAACGGAAAAAGATACGAAGTAAAGTCTTTCTCTGTTTTCATGATTCTTGATTTATCAGTAAAAAGTAATCAAATTCTTATAAAAGGTGGTTTCCTCACATGATTAAGCATCTTCAGAAAATTGCGACTTTCTCCCTTATTATAACAATGTATCTTTTTTTGCAAGGTTGTGAAGGGAACAGTGATGTCCAATCTGAAAATCTCACCGGTGTCTGGATCAGCGAAGGCGACAACCTCTCAGCATTGCAACCGTCCGTTATCGACAGTATGAAAATTGTGTTTTATCAGACCGGTGAATTTAAGATGTATACCTATATGAAGAATGTTTCCCCTGTTATTTATGAAGGGATCTATGTGGTTACTCAACCTCCCGTTGGATTGTGTGAATGGCTTGAACTGGTGTATCATGACGGCAGGGTAGAGGAAGGACTCTTCCAATATTTGCCGGGTGATGAAGTAAGCATGGAAACCGACCTGGTCCAGACGGTACCCGATTTGGGACACATACTTCCTAATCCGGAGCGTGGTACGGGATCATCCAGTCTGGGTCCGGCCAATGTACAGATTTACGTGAAAATTGAATATTAAAAAAAGGTCCGGTATGGACCTTTTTCAGATATGTTTTACAGTTTTAAGAATGATATCGCTTCCGTGTAAAATCCCGGATTTTTTCATAGGCTTTTATAAGACGGTCTTCTTCCGGCAGAAAAACCACCCGCATGTGTTGTGTCCCCTTTTTTTGTCCGAAGCCGCTTCCATGAACCGTGACAACCCCTGTTTCACGAATCAAATCTGAGACATAATCCAGATCCCGGTCCGGAATATTCAGAGTCGGAAAGGCGTAAAATGCCGCTTTAGCAGGAACACAGCTGATTTCAGGAATATCATTCAGCATCTCATCTGTTATCCGGTTGCGTTTTTCCAGTTCGGAAAGAACATTTTGGATATGGGATTGATCCATTTCCAGCGCTGGTTTGATGGCATATTGCATGGGGTGATTGGCACACAATCTTGCCCGGACCATCTTGTTAACACCATCAATGTAATCCTGCATAAGTTCTTTTGGGCCGCTGAATATGGCCCAGCCAATCCGGAAACCCGGGACCAGATATGATTTGGAAAGTCCGTTAAAGGTTACGACCGGTGTATCCTGTGTCAGGGAAGCAAGTGAGGTATATTTTTGTCCGTGAAAACAGAGTTTATCATAAATTTCATCGCTGAAAATCACCAAATTATATTTCTTGGCCAATTCAATGAGTTGTTTCAATGTTTCCGGAGGATAAATGGCGCCTGTGGGATTGTTTGGATTGATGATAACAATACCTTTGGTTTTTTCATTGATGCGGCTCTCAATATCTGCCACATCCAGATTCCAGCCATCTTCCTCATTCAGATAATAGGGATTGATTTCGGCTGACAGTTTGCCCACAACCGACGTGTACAGGGGATATCCGGGATAGGGCAGAAGAACATTATCTCCGGGATTTAAGAGGGCTGTAAGGCACAATTCAATCGCTTCGCTGGCGCCTGTTGAGACAAAAATATCCCGGATGTTCCGAATTCCCGAACGCCCTGCCTGTTTCCGGATCGCTTCCACCGCTTCTTCAATGCCGGAAGATGGCGAATATCCGTTCATGTTGCGGTTCATGGCGTCAGTCACCGCATCCAGCATGTGCTGAGGCGTCCGAAAGCCAAAAATATTCGGATCACCAATATTCAGATAAATCATCTCTTTTCCAGAAGCTTTGGCCTTATTTGCAATGGCAACAATGTCCCGTATGGCGTATTTGACATTTTCAACCCGTTTTGCCGGTATGATCGGTTTCATATCTCCCTCATGTTTGTTTCGCACATCATAATAAACTCAAGATATAAACTTATGTAAAAGAATGGATTTAAAAAACAGCTTTCCAAAGAAATTTCATCCGGATTGTTCCGTTTATTTTACTTCTTTCATGATGAATAATCTGTCCTGATTTTTCCCCGCTTTAAGCAAATATTGTAAAACGTGGGTATTAAATTGAAAGAATTGAAATTGATTGAAAAATATGATAATATATGTCAGGAGGATGAAGATGAATGAATTGATGACTCTTGAAGAAGTTGCTGAATATTTACGGGTATCTGAGCGGACGGTATATGAGTGGGTTCAAAAAGGGGAGATCCCCGGAGGTAAAATCGGCACTTCCTGGCGTTTTAAACGGTCTGAAATTGAAAACTGGGTCAACCGCAGGCTTACGACTCAGATCCCCGATGAATCCAAAGAATTCAGTCTGACCGTTTCAGCAGTTCTGAAACCGGAATCGGTAAAATTAATCAAATCACTCAACAAATGGGGCGCATTGGATGAAATGGCAGATCTGATTATTCAGACTGGAAAGATAAAATCAAAAGAAGAACTTATGTCTGCTCTTCGTCAGCGGGAGGATTTGATGAGTACCGGCATCGGCTGGGGTATTGCCGTTCCACATGTCCGCCTGAATTCGGTCAAATCACCGGTTATGGCTTTGGGTGTTTCCAGGAAAGGGATTGCTGACTATAAGTCGTTGGATGGTCTGCCGGTACACTATATTATTATGATTGCTGCAGGGCGTGACCAGCATGCTGAATATATCCGGCTTCTCTCCCTTGTCAGTGGCCGTATGAAAGATGATTCCGTGGTAAAAGCTCTGTTGAAGGCGGAAGAAAAGGAGTTATGGTCTGTCTTTACGGGGAAGGATTTGTCATGAATGGATTGAATCCGGGCATTATGATTATTTTTGGAATTGGTGTGTTTGGGGGTATTCTCAGTGCTTTAATGGCCAGGCGTTTGAGTATTCCCCAGGTTTTGGGGTATATTCTCCTGGGAGTCCTTCTGGGAGAAGGAGGTATCCGCTTGGTGACTCAGGAGGATATCCAGGCACTGAGCGCCTTTAACTATTTTGCCCTGGGGATTATCGGTTTTCTGGTCGGGGCAGAAATCCGCTTTTCCACACTCCGGAAATATGGAAAACAATTTGCCGCAATCCTGATTTCTGAAGGATTACTGACTTTTTTTCTTGTCGGATTGTCAATCACGGTTATTCTCTATACTGTTATGGGAAGCTGGTCCGGAGCCATAGCCGCAGGGATTATTTTCGGAGCTATTGCCAGTGCCACTGATCCGGCATCTACCATCAATGTGATCTGGGAATACCGGTCCGCCGGTATTTTAACCACGACACTCATTGCTATTGTAGCCCTCGATGATGCGCTGGCTATGACCCTGTATGGCGTGGGGACCGGAATTGCAGGAATTTTATCCGGGGGAGATGTTGCCTGGCTTGAGCAAATACTCCGTATTGGTGTGGAATTAGGCGGTGCCATCATAACAGGTTTCGTTGCCGCCGTTATTCTGAAATTAATTCTTCGGTATACCGATAAACTGGAAGTGATTCTGCCTTCTGCAATTGGTCTGTTACTATTAACAATCGGGACTGCTGTCTTTTTTAATATGGATGTTATCATGGCATCCATGACCATGGGGATTGTTGTCGTTAATCTGGATTATGACCGGAGTAAAAAAGTGATTCAACAATTGAAGAACTTTTCCGATCCCATTTACATCCTCTTTTTTGTTCTTGTCGGTGCCCGTTTAACCCTTTATGCCATGCCGGGATGGCTCTGGCTGATTATCGGTGTTTATGTCCTTACTCGAACCATAGGAAAAATTACAGGCGCCTGGTTTGGAGCAGTGTTGTCCCGATCTGATCCTATTGTAAAAAAATATACAGGTCTCGGCCTCTTTGCCCAGGGTGGTGTCGCTATCGGCCTTTCCATTATGGCCAGTCACCACCTGCAGCATATTCCCGTCTCATCAACCATGACTCTTGGTGACGTGGTGATTTTTGGCGTAACAACGACAACTTTTCTCGTCCAGCTTATGGGACCTCCCATGGTCAAATGGATTATAAAAAAATCCGGTGAAGCCGGAAAAAATGTAACCGTTGAGGATGTCCTGGCCGAAATGAAAACAGAAGATGTTCTGAATCCGTCCCCCGTGATACTGAATGAAGATCTCTCCCTTGAAAAAGCTGTGGACATGATGGCCCAGGCTGACCAGTCAATATTTCCTGTTGTAAAGCGGAACGGTGAGTGGATTGGCTTGCTGAGTGTCAGCGGTATCCGTCAGGTGTTGCCGGATCCTTCCCTGTGGCAGTGGATGGTGAGTTCGGATGTTATGACCGATCCCCCCAAAGAAGTAATATGTCCTGGTACTCCCCTGGATAAAGCCCTGGCCCTCATGAATCAAAAGGGATATGGCGAATATATTGTGACTGATGAAACCCGTAAAAAAATCAAAGGACTGATCAGTCGGCACCACATTATGAGAGAGGTGGAACACCGGGTTCTGACAGAGACATTTTAAGAATCACTCTGCAATGTGAGAGTCGTCATATCCTTTGGAATATTTATTCCATGACCTTGCATGGAGTGATATTTAAAAGTATAATGTAACATGAACACGGAATTTTTATAAATTACCCACAATACCCTTATTCAGGGAGGGACCCCTCATGAAAAATATTTCCATTTTGATGATAGCTTTTTTATTGTGTATACATTTTGTTGACGCGGCCCCGATGGGAGAGGAGCTGGATATTGAAGTCCAGCTGTTAATGACAGGACAGTTCACTTTGCAAAGCTGGAACGATCCCAATATCAATTTATGGACTGTGAGTCTGACGAATAAGACGGATGACATAATGTATGTGAATGTGGAGTTCCGTCTCAGCGTTCAGAATGTATCCGGTATTTCTGAAAGTGATAATCCCGTTGCCTGGGGTGTCACCGATCCCTATGAAGTGCAACCCAATTCAACAATACTCCTCATGAATTCCAGCTTTACCGAGGACCGGATGATGGTGTTTGAAATCACAAAGAAATTTCAGGATATGATTGAAACCAACGGATATCTGCCGGCTGGTAAATATGATATTAAAATGATTGCCTGGGAAAATGTGACAAGGGCAGATACAGACAGAGATTCACGACTGGTGATGGATACGGACGAAAACCGGTTGCTGGATTTGTCATGGGACCACAGCTTTGTAGATAAACGGTACGACCGGAACTGGACCTGGGATAAACCAGAAGCCCAGATGCCGGGTGAAAATCTGACCAATATTTTATCCAGTAAAATTGTTTTAAATGAACCGGTTCAGAGGGCGGATGTTACGGATTTTCAACCCTGGTTTCGCTGGGATTCACCGGGATTCCGCCCCGGCGTGGTTATTGATTACAGGCTCAAAGTGGCCCAGTATAATCCTGAAATTCACAGCAGTTATGATGATGCCTTTGAGGATGTGACAGCAGTCTTTCTGGATACCCGCTGGGAAGAATCTTACACCTCTATTTTCAGGGTTCCTGAAACGGGAACCGTTCGCACAGTATCTCTTCAGTATCCCTCCAGTGAACGGGAATTGGCCTGCGGCTATGAATACGTGTGGCAGGTGGAAGCCAGAGAATACATTGACGGCTACGATTATATCGGCCAGAAAGGAATCTGGGGCTGGCCTGATCCGATAACGAGTCCTGTGTATATTTTCAGTTATGGCAAACGGATTACCCAGGACCGGATGTCTTCACCGGCTTACGGGGTAACGGTCAACAGTGTCAATCCGATTTTTAACTGGGATTTGGCGGCCTGTGCCCAGGAATATGAAATCTGGCTCAGTGAGGCTGATGTCGACCCTATGGTGGAAAACCCCTGGTGGCAGAGCGATCCCATCCAAAGCCTTCCTTATACCTATCCTTTGGAAGAAGAACCCCTGGTTCCCGGCAAACGCTATGTCTGGAAGATCCGCATGAATCCGGGGCCCGATCCGTCCCCCTGGAGTGATATCAGCACTTTTACCGTCTCGCCCATCCAGTTGACCGAACCGGTTACGGGGGATGAGGTTTTTACGGTTTTACCCACATTCAATGCGGATGTCCCCGCAGCAGTCCCCTATTATGAGCTCCGGATCAGTGATATCAATGATCAAACCGTAGATATCGGGAATGTCCTTAATACGGTAATCCAGACACTCCCCTATAAATTGCGAATGGATGAAAACGGCTGGTTATATCCCGGAAAGCAATATTTTTGGAAACTGATTCCACTGGATGCCAATGAAACCATGCTCGGACTTCCCGACGACCATACAGTGATCGGCAATTTCAAAATATCAAATATCTCCCTGCAATCTCCTGCCAATGGAGAAAATCAGGCTGAAACCAATCCCGTTTTTTCGTGGGAAGCACCGGCAGGTCAGGATTTGTTTGAATTTCACCTTTCATACGCCGATGATCCAAATGTCGAGAATCCCTTTTTTACAACCGTTTTGCAGCAAAAAATGTATCAGTATCCCTCCGATTCCGAGGTACCTTTGCTGCCAGGTGAAACCTATTATTGGGAGGTGATCCCCCTCAATCCCGACGAAGTAGCAGGCGATCCTTCTGTGACATACTCTTTTTCAGTAAAAACTCTTGATTTTCCGGTGGTGGACTGGTCTCTGACAAATCGGGACCTTACGGCTTTCTGGTCTCCCTATGCGTCAGCACGGGGTTATGAGATTTTGATCTCCGATATACCGGATATCCGGGAAGACGGACGTCTGATCCAGCCACTATGGAACTCCGATATGTTGTTGGAAACCTCTTTGCGCCTGCCGGTGAATGAGTTGCAGATAACGCCTGACATGATACTCTATGGACAAATTGGGGTAACGCTGGATGGTAATACATTCTTCTGGGATGTCCCACGTCCCCTGAATCTTAACTTTTTTAATGAAGTGGATTTGTTTATTCGTCTCAGCCGGAATCCACAAAATCCACTTCAGCCTCTCGTTGAACTGATTCAGGGTGTAAGTGGCGTTGATGAATATATGATTACCCTATCATCGGATGCCGGAGGTGAAGAGGTGATTATGGATTTTTTCACTCCGGGATTTCCATTTCCCCTTGAGGATGTGTGGAATCAGATTGCAGGATATGATCAGGTTTATGTAAATGTACAGGCTCTCTCATCGGGGAATATCATTGCATCTACGAATGAACCGAGCGTTATCAATCCTGCTGCCTTTGTATCTGTCCTTTATGAACCATTCCTGATAGAACCCGATCCGGCTGGAAATCCGGGTTTTATGGTAAGATACACCCAACCTGTACCATTTGCCCGGGCTGTCATGGTGAATGCCGGTACAGATCCTGAACTTTCAACCCCTATCTTTTCAGAAGAGTATTCAACCAATGCCCTGCCGGTCTTTGTAACTGATGACTTTTTTGAATACGGTCAACAGATGTATGTTCAGCTTGTGCTCTTACGGGACGGGATGCCGCTTGGAAACGGGTCCGGAGTTTATGAAGTCATCCTTCCATCCAGACCGGGCGCCAACCAACAGGTGGGAATTGTGGCAAACTGGCTCAGAGATCAGAACCAAATGATGGTTGAAAGGACAAATTCCGTCGCCGGAGCGGATACTTATCGCCTGACGGCTTATTCCGATGCCGAAGGAATGGATGAAATCTGGCGCCTTGATGCCATGACGGGCATGACTGCAACCATTGACAGGGGAGAGTTGGGCCTTCCTTTTGACTCCAATGTCTATTTTCAAATTACCCCATTGGCAAACGATGAAATCCATGGAATTCCGTCTGAAATCCGGCGGGTCTATATCGAACCGGTTGTTCCGCCTGTCTTGTCCGAAAGCCTTCTTATGTGGGATCCGGCAATTCCACCGGCTCCTCAATATGAAGTGAGACTCTCGACAGATCCCGATTTCCGCAGTCAGGTAATTGAAACAGTTGTCAGTCAAAATCTGATAACGGAAGATCAGTTTGATCTGTATTGGGGTACCCTTTATTTCTGGCAGGTTCGCGGAGTGGGCTATGATGACGAACCCTGGGGTGCTTGGAGTAATGTAAAATCCTACAGGAGTTCACCTGGGCCGGATATCCAGCTTGAATCACCCCGGTCCGGAACTTCACTGATCAATCCCCCAACCTTTAGCTGGTCGTGTCCCGAAAATCTGACCTTTGTTCTGGAAATTTCGGAAGATGAAAGCTTTCAGTCCTTCCTCTATGCCAGGGAAACGTCAGAAAAACAAGTGTCTTATGACGGAGAAACAGGGATTTTTCAGCTTAATAAGCCCTACTACTGGAGAGTTCGCGGAATTCATCCGGTGAAAGGGGTTGTTATTTCACCGGTTTTTTCATTTGCATTTCAGGAATTACCTGCAATTTCCGGCAATGAAGAAGAAACCCTCCACTTTGTTACACCTGCCAATCAGGGCATATATCCGGTAAATCGGCTAAGACTGGCGTGGAGTGGGGAACCGGAAGGCAGTGTACGGTATGAAATAAGTTTCTCCTACGATGATGGCTTTAGTGACGCACGGACTGAAAGGGTTGAAGCAAAAGAATTTCAGCCGTCAGCACCGGGTTATTTTGAAGAGCGGCGGGATATTTTTGCCCGCGTAAGGGCCCTTGACGAAGGGAATAATCCCCTGACAGATTGGAGCAACGTGCTCACCTTTCAGGTGGTTTCCAATATGACGCCTACCCTCGAATCTCCGGCAAATGGAGAAAAAGTCTATTCTTCCGCCATTGTTTTTTCCTGGTCAAATGTTCGTTATGCAGACCGCTATGAAATCATGGTTGCCGAGGACGAAGAGTTTACTTCTTTGATTTGGAACCACGACCGGGTGACAGAAGCAAATATCAGTCTTCCTGAAGCTGTAGGAAGAGAGTTGAAGTATGATCATAACTGTTTTTGGCGGGTCCGGAGTCTTATTTCAAGTGCTAATGCTTTCCCATGGTCAGCTCCTTTTCAGTTTACCCTGTCAGGCGACCGGATTACAACCCTGGAGTATCCCCTCGATGAGTTGTTTGAACCGGGAAACATTTCCTTTTCCTGGAAAAGACCTGCCGGAGTAAGTCATGCTATTGTTCAGATCAGCACCAGCAGCGATTTTACATCGGTTTTATTTGAATCACCGCCTTTGAGTGCCAATCAGTTTTCTTATCCGGCTGAAGCTCCAGTGCCCCTGAATCCATCCATGGATTATTTCTGCAGGGTTATTTCATCGGATGAAGAAGGGAATCATCTGGCGGATCCGTCTCAAACCGGTAAATTCAGAATAAAGGGGCAGGTGATTGAAATTGAATTAATCTTTTCTGCTGCCGAAGGAGGTGAATGATGAAACACCTGAATAAATGTCTCTTGCTGCTTCTGGTTTTCTCACTATCCCTCACGGCAGCAGAAAAAGTGGCCGCAGTGATTAAAATCAAGGGGAATGTCATGGTGAAACCTGCGGCGGGAAAACTCTATAAACAAAGTTATGTCGGTCAAATACTCTATGATGGTGATTGGTTGAAGACAAATAGGGATGAATTTGCAGCCATCGTCTTTATGGATGGATCCCAACTGAAAATCAGGGAATTAACGGAGCTCGAAATACGTGCTCAGAAGGTATCCCAATCTGTTCAGAATACAGATTTATATCTGACTCAGGGAGAAATCTGGACGAAAGTGCAAAAACAAAAGGGCGAGTTTAAAATTCAAACTCCTGTCTCTGTTGCTTCCGTTAAAGGCACGGAATTTGACCTTTTGTATGACCAGGTTGAAAATATATCCGATCTTTTTGTGATCAGTGGCACCGTGGAATTCAGTAATGAACTGGGAACCATTCTGGCAAGAGAAATGACCATGTCACGTATTGAACCCCGGCAAAAACCACAGCGTGTTTCAAAATTGAAAAAATCGGAAATACCCGGATGGAAAGATAAAATCGAGCCGGAATGGGGATTTCACGTGATTCCTGAAAAACAGGGAAAAATTCCGGCCGGGCAACCGGTCAATGTGACGATTCAGGTAAAAAATTTATCCTCTAATAAGACAGCCAATCAATTTTCCGGCCGGATTACCGTAGTATCCGATTCTCCATCCCTGAAAGTGGGCGTTTCCTCCGATGCATTGAAAGATCAGGCTGAAATTGCCATCTCAAACGGAAACGGAACCTTTACCTTAAAGGGACTCAATCCTGGTGATTTTGGATGTACCTTCTCCATGGACGGGGCTGAATCCAGAAGAGTGATGTTTGAATTTGACAGGACGGTGGAACAAAAAAAGAAAATCGCTAAGAATGTGGAAAGGTTGGGATCCCATTCTAAAATTCAAAAAATCGGCGAATTGTCGGAGAACCGGAAACTTGAGACAGCTAAAGTCAGTGGTGCCGGTGAGACTGTCAATGATGTTCTGGACAAGGTTGATAAAGGGGAATATAAGGTATTGGATATTATACAGGTTGAAAATCCGGACGGGACTATCAGTCTCAGAATATTTGTTGAACCTAAATGACGGGGAGATGTCCCATGAAGTGTCGCAAAATAGTTCTGATCGTGCTTGGTTTTACCCTTTCGCTTTTTGCCCAGGATGACGGACAGGCTCCCACATTTGTATCTGTTCCCCAAATTGGTAATATCACAGCCGGCAGTCCCATCCGATTTGAAATTGTTATCACCGATGCATCCCCCATTGAATCGGTCAGGCTCTATTATAAAACGGCGGAAACCGGTGGGTTTACATCCGTTGAAATGGAAAAGGATGTGAATTATACAGCAGAGATTCCCGGATTTGAAGTAATTGAAGGCATTTTAGAGTATTATTTCTGGGCAAAAGATGCCTATAACAATCAGGCTTTCTATCCGGAAGGCGGAGAAAAGGATCCATTGCGGATTAAAGTGGGTCGTTTTGAATCGGAGATTGAACCTGAACGTTTTTCCATTCAGATGCTCTATCCTGAGCCCAATGTTCAGACGGATGATGATAAACCCACATTTGTGTTTTTGGTCCATGATCCGGAGAATTTGCTTAGTAAAAATCAATTGCGGATTGTTTTGAATGCAACAGATGTATCAAATAAAATTATTCAGGACGGGGCTGTTGTGACTTATATTCCTGAGAGACAACTTTCAAGCGGGTCTCAGGAAGTGAAAATTCTTCTGGAAGATAAAAGTGGAAAAACCCTTTTTATGAAACGTTATCCCGTCAGCATCGGTAAAAGAGTCCCCGTTGCAGGCCGCGGGATACGGCCGGCCTGGCAGGATAAGCTGAAAATCAATGCGAATGTAGGACTCGATTCGGATTACGACATATTCTATGGGAAGGAACAACCGGAAAACCGTCCTATGGATGTCCACAAAGCGTCCGCCAGGGTTCGCCTGCGCTATGGGAAAATCCAATTGAATACATCAGCTCTCCTGAATACCCATGTTATTGATAAAAAGGCACATGATTTAAGTTTGCGAAGACAGCCTTTAAACCGTTTGCGTGTTGATTTCAGGTCGCCTCTTCTCGATGTAACCTTTGGTGATGCCGCACCGGAGTTTACTGAATTAACGTTAAAAGGAACCCGTGTTCGCGGAATATCTGCATGGCTTAAGCTGGGCTGGTGGCAAACGGCTTATGTCCATGGAACAACCCGGCAGCTTATTGAACCCATTGTGGAAACTAACCCCGATTCAACACACTGGCAAATGATGCGGAATCTTACAGGGGATACTCTCTATATACATCATGATAAAGGAACGCCTATCCGGGAATTCAGGGGATTGTCTACAGCCTTGGATTTTTATCGCCATTTCCGGGTCGGTATTTCCGCTTTTAAATCCTATGATGATGTGAGTTCACTCAATTTGGAATATGAACCCCTGGAAGATCATTATCTGTTTTTAGCAAATTCTGTGGTGGGGCTTAATTCCGAGCTCCATTTTAACCATGAACGGACGGTTTTATCTGCAGAACTGGCAATTTCCGCTACCAATGATCTTCGAGCGGATGATTCCCTTTTGATTCATGAAGGCGGACTGGATACCACATTGCTCAATGATATCAATGATTTGTTGGGTTATCCACTAACGGATGATATCTTTTTGGGAAGCGCACAGGGAATGGGACTTTCAATTCCTTTTCCGGATCTGGATGATTTTGACCCCGCGTCCTATCTGATTGAAGATGTGGTGAAAAGAGGAACCTACCGGGTAGCATTTCGCACACCCCTCGATTTAAAATGGCTCCAAATAGATTTAAACTCAGAATATTTCAGGATTCCGGCTAATTTTGTTACAATTGGTAATCCATCCTTGCAGACAGATATTATGGGATTCCGTTCCGGAGCCAGAATACGTCTTCTTAAAAACCAATTGTCGCTGACCGGCCGATTTGAAAATACCTTTGACAACGTAGCCGGAAATACCAAGAATCAAACCACAAATACTGAATCCCTGATTGGAGGTATCGGACTCAATTTTTATGGTTTCCCCATGCTGAATTATTCCATGCGGGTTATGAACAGGCTTGGCGAACCGGCGGAAGGTTACGAGAATCCCGAAGAACTGACACTGAACGACAATGTCACCATTACACATACGGTGAGTCCCTCATATCAGTTTACGGCGTTTAAAACGCAGTTTAATATCAATGCCAGCTATATGTTAATGAATTATAAGGACGCAAACTCCACGGAAGATTATAATACAAACTACCTGACCCAGTCGCTGACAACAGCTTTGACAGCTGGTTTTGAATTTCCCCTTTCCGTAACACTGGGCGGTGGATTTTCAACAACAAATCCTGAGGATGTGACTCAGGCCGGGACACGTTTTATGATTCACAGCAGCCGGATAGGGTATAAATGGATGAATAACCGGCTGAACACATATATCGGCTATAGTATGGTTGATGGTTTTAGGGATAAAAACGGTTTGTTTGATCCCGGGGAATCCTACGTGGACACCAATGAAGACGGCCAGTACAATGAAGGAGAACCCTATACTGATGAAATCCAGCTTGATAACAGCAAATTTACACTTAAAGCCGGTGTGGGTTATAAAATAATGAAAAACTTTACAATTAACGGTAATATGGATTTGATTGTTGTAAGTGATGAAGTGGATGTGGAGAAAGAGTATAACGAATTTCGATTCAGGATGAAGCTGAAATATTGGTTTTGATGAAAGATGAATTGAGTTTAGTGGAAAGATGGTATGGAGTATGATAGATAAGAAACCGTTGATAGGGGTGAACTGTAATTTTGAAGAGAGAAAGAAAGCGCCCTGGGTGACAGTGCCCGCAAGATATCTTGATGCGGTATATGAAAATGGAGGGATTCCGGTAGTCATTCCGCCTTTTGAAGATGAGTACCACCTGGAATCCTATTTTTCCTTTTTGGATGGTTTTCTTTTTGTCGGGGGAGATGATTATGATCCGGGTTTATACGGCGGTGAAGTGTTGCCGGACATGGAACTGGCCCATCCCCGGCGGACGAAACATGATCTGTTGATGATGAAACAGGTTTTAAAACAGCAAAAACCTTTACTTGCTGTATGCGCCGGTATGCAAATGATGAATATTGCCGCCGGTGGCCGGCTGATTCCCCATCTTGAAACAGGAATGCGTCATACCGGTGAATATTATCATCAAATAACGATCCATGAAGGTTCACTTCTTGCCGGGATATTTTCTGAAACAACCCTGATTGTCAATTCTTACCATCACCAGGCGGTGGATCCGGCTTATGTGGGTCAGGGGCTGGATATCATTGCCCTGGCTCCAGACGGTATCCCTGAAGCCATCTCAGTTCGCGGACGGTCTTTCCAGCTGGGTGTTCAATGGCACCCTGAACGTATTGACAATTTACAACACCGGAATTTACTGTTTTCAACCTTCATCCGTGCTGCAAGCTCTCCAGACGAAACATAATTTCTTCTGCATCATAGAGTGTTTAGTAACATGTGAATAGAAGCTCCCGGAAACGATCAGGGATTATCTTTCATCCATTTAAAAAAGGTAAAATAACGACACATTGAAGCATTTCATAAGTGAGAAAATATCAATAAAGAGCTTAAAAAATCAGAAAATAATTTTGTATATTTTAATGCTATGGGATTGTTGAGATTAAAAAATATAAATAGGAGATATGCAAATGAGCAAATTTAAAAAACAGACGATTGATGGAAATTTTGCCGCTTCTCATGTCGCGTATGCGTTCAGCGATGTGGCTGCCATATATCCCATTACACCTTCATCAAATATGGGTGAATATGCTGATGCATGGGCATCCAAAGGGAAAAAGAATCTTTTTGATGAAGTTGTGGATGTAGTGGAAATGCAAAGTGAAGCCGGTGCTTCCGGAGCAGTGCATGGTTCCTTGTCTGCCGGTGCATTTACAACAACCTTTACGGCTTCACAGGGACTCATGCTCATGTTGCCGAATATGCATAAAATAGCAGGGGAGATGCTTCCGACAGTATTTCATGTCAGTGCCCGCTCACTGGCAGCTCAGTCTCTCTCCATTTTCGGTGATCACTCTGATGTAATGTCTGCCCGGAATACAGGCTTTGCATTAGTGTCTGCATCTTCCATCCAGGAAATCATGGATCTCGGCCTTGTTTCCCATCTGGCAACCCTTGAAGCGAAAGTCCCCTTCCTTAATTTCTTTGACGGTTTTCGGAATTCCCATGAAATCCAGAAAATTGAAATGATTGATTACGGTACCATGGGAGAACTTCTGGAAGGCAGCGCGGAATATGTGGAAGAATTCAGAAAAAGAGCCCTGAATCCGGAAATCCCCATGGCTAAAGTGGGTGCCCAGAACCCGGATGTCTATTTCCAGGGCCGTGAAACCGTCAATAAATATTATCTGGCAACTCCGGATATCGTGCAGAAATATATGGATAAAGTGGCTGAGAAAATCGGTCGCCAATATCATCTCTTCGATTATTTCGGGGATCCCGGTGCGGAAAAGGTGATTGTGGCCATGGGCAGTGCCTGTGACACCATTGAAGAGACAATCAATAAATTGAATAAAAATGGCGAAAAACTGGGACTTGTAAAAGTCCGCCTGTATCGTCCCTTTGCTGTTGAAAAATTTGCAGAAGCAATTCCTGATTCTGTCAGAAAAATTGCCGTTTTAGACCGGACCAAAGAACCGGGTTCCATTGGTGAGCCTCTTTATCTGGATGTTGTGGCCGCTTTGAAAGAGCGGAAAGAGATAGAAATCATTGGTGGACGTTATGGACTTTCCAGTAAGGAATTTACACCGTCCATGGTGAAGGCAGTGTATGATCATCTTGACGGGAAAGCCTTTCATGGTTTCACCGTTGGAATTACAGATGATGTAACCGGCCTTTCCATTCCGGTTAAAGAACATATCAATACCGTCCCCGAAGGAACGATTTCCTGTAAATTCTGGGGACTTGGCTCAGACGGAACAGTCGGTGCCAACAAGAATTCCATCAAGATTATCGGTGACAATACGGATATGTATGCCCAGGGATATTTTCAGTACGATTCAAAAAAGTCCGGGGGAATTACCCGCAGTCACCTCCGTTTTGGAAAAGAAAAAATTCAATCCGAATATCTGGTTGAAAACGCTGATTTTATCGCCTGTCATAATCAAGCCTTTATCGGACGTTATGATATCCTCGAAGGAATTAAAGAAAACGGCGTCTTTCTTCTGAATTCCAACTGGAAAGATGATGAAGTTTTCGAAAATCTCACAGAAGATATGCAGAAAACTATTATCGAAAAAAATATCAATCTTTACAATATCGATGCATTGAAAATCGCTCAGGATGTTGGACTTGGATCCCGGATCAATACGGTGATGATGGCTGCCTTTTTTATTATTTCTAAGGTGCTTCCCCGGGAAGATGCCGTAAAAATGATCAAGAAAGCCATCGAAAAGTCCTACATGAAAAAAGGTAAAGATGTGGTTGAGATGAACTGGAAAGCTGTGGACAGAGCCGACGAGGCATTGAAACAGATTAAAGTTCCTGAAAAAATCTCAAAGAGTGCAAAAGTCAATGATCTGGTCCCCAAAGACTCCGAAGGCTTTACGAAAAACGTGATTGAGCGGATTATGCGGGAAAAGGGAGACGAGATTCCCGTGAGCCAGATGCCTTATGACGGACAAATTCCAACGGGTACCACAGCCCTTGAAAAACGGGGTGTTGCTCCCCGGGTTCCCCATTGGGAAGCTGAAAAATGTATTCAGTGCAACCAGTGCTCTTTCGTTTGTCCCCATGCAGCCATCCGGGCCAAACTTATCGATCCGGCTGATCTGGAAAATGCTCCGGAAACTTTCAATGTGCTGGATGTGAAAGGAAAAGACAGCCAATATAAATATAAAATCCAGGTGTATATTGACGACTGTGTGGGTTGTGGTGTTTGTATTAATGACTGTCCCACCGGTGCTCTGACATTTTCTCCCATCGAGAATGAACGTAAAGCAGGAGAACGGGTCAATGTGGATTTTTTCAATACATTGCCCAACGATGTCCTGGGTAACAATCGCGAAAATTCTGTTAAAGGAAGCCAGTTCAAACAGCCTTTGTTTGAATTCTCCGGTGCCTGTGCCGGCTGCGGTGAAACACCTTACATTAAACTGGTCACACAGCTTTTCGGCGATCGAATGATCATCGCCAATGCCACGGGATGTTCGTCCATTTACGGCGGGACTTTTCCCACGATTCCCTACACGAAAAACAAAGATGGATATGGTCCGGCATGGGCAAATTCACTCTTTGAAGACAATGCTGAATATGGTTTTGGAATGCGTCTGGCTGTGGATGCCAACCGGAAACAATTGAAAAATAAGGTTCAGAAACTTCTGGATGCCGGTGTAAAGGGCGAATTGGGTGAAGCCCTGAAAATCGCAGTGGAAAACTGGGCATCCGTGGATCAGGAAACAAAAGCCAATGCAAGGAAAATCAAAGAATTACTGCCGGAATACCTGAAAAAGGCCCCTGCTGAACTGAAACCTATTGCTCAGAAAGTCTACGAACTGAGAAATTATTTCGTGGACAAATCCATCTGGTCTTTTGGTGGTGACGGCTGGGCTTATGATATTGGATTCGGTGGCCTGGACCATGTCCTTGCCTCCGGAAAAAATATCAATATTCTTGTTTTGGATACGGAAGTCTATTCCAATACCGGCGGACAAGCGTCAAAGGCGTCCCCGCTTGGTGCCGTTGCCCGTTTTGCCGAAGCAGGCAAGAAAACCATTAAAAAAGATCTTGGTAAGATGATGATGACATACGGTTATGTCTATGTGGCCATGGTCTCTATGGGGGCTAATAAGAATCAGCTGATTAAGGCTGTTTCCGAAGCTGAAGCCTACCCCGGACCTTCCATCATTATCGCTTATGCTCCCTGCATCAATCATGGCATTGACATGAGCCAGAGCCAGCTGGAAGAGAAAAAAGCCGTTGAGACAGGATACTGGCTGCTCTATCGCTATAATCCGGCCCTGAAAAAGCAAGGCAAAAATCCCTTCATTCTTGATTCTAAAGAACCAAAAGGGAATGTTCTGGATTTCCTCGAAGGAGAAAAACGCTATTCTTCCCTGAAGCAAACTTTTCCTGAAAATGCAGAAGAATACAGGAAAAAGTTTGTGGAATATGCTAAACAGCGTTATGAAGAATACCGAAAAATGGCTGAATAAACAAAATAACACAGATAACCCAAAAAGGGAACAGTTTGACTGTTCCCTTTTTTTGTAAATTCAATCATGACGACAAAACTGGAAAAAATCCTCCTTGCCCGTATCCGGGAAGCAAACCGCAACTGGGACTTGTTTCAGGAAGGGGAAAAATTGCTTGTGGGTGTTTCCGGCGGGAAAGATTCCTTAAGCCTCCTTACACTTTTATCCCGCTTTCCTGTTGAACTCCATGCAGTACACGTGCAGCTCAATTCCGAACTGCCGGTCCATTTTCTGGACTATTGCAAGAAATACGCCCGGATTCATCTGGTTAAAACCGACATTCACGAAAAGGCTTTTGCACCCGATGCAGGGAAAAACCCCTGTTTTATCTGTATGCGCCTCAGGAGAAAAACTGTTGTATCCTTTGCAGTAAAAAATGGGTTTAATAAAATATTTTTTGGTCACCATAAAAATGATGTAGTTGAAACCTTTCTTTTGAACCAGATATATGGTCGCGAAATCAGTACCATGCTGCCAAAACAACCTCTCTTTGATGGTCAGTTTCATATTTGCAGACCTATGTACATGATACCTGCACCTCTTTTAAAAACCTATGCAGGAGAACAAAAAGTGCCTGTTGCCCCTGAAACATGTCCTGCAGCGGAACATTCACGACGAAATCGCATCAGAGAATGGCTCAATGACCTTCAGGAGTTCAATCCCCGAATAGATGTTGTGGATAATATATTTTCGAGTCTGAAGCGGATAAACCGTCCCTTTATTCCTGTATTCCCCGATACACAAGATTTGACGGAAATTCGAAAGCCGAAGTATAAAAATCATTAATTAAAAATATACAATAATATTAATAATAATATA
>Ga0180301_10000883_pt1 | contig 23684 bp, 20 predicted proteins | sample GuaBasSediGuay16_FD_121797 | JGI IMG/M metagenome (GOLD analysis project Ga0180301, IMG submission 121797) | Subseafloor sediment microbial communities from Guaymas Basin, Gulf of California, Mexico - Guay16, Core 4569-2, 12-15 cm | ecosystem: Environmental > Aquatic > Marine > Hydrothermal...
AAAGAGCTTTCAAATGTTCTATCGAACACACATGAGCCTTTTGTATCCTTGAAGTACGATGGGAAAAGGGTTTCTTTGACAGCAGGAGATGTTGAAACGATCATGAGAGTTGTGGATGCTGATTTTCCAGATTACAGAAGAGTTTTACCCCCTGCTTTCAAAACAAAAGTTGTGGTCTCGAGAAATGAACTTCTGGACTCTCTCAAAAGGATCTCAGTGATTGCAAAGAAAGGAAGCGATGCTGTGAAGTTCGAAATAACGGAGGGAAAGATGACACTCTCAACAAAAAGTCCTGAAGCAGGAGAAGCGATTGAGGAGATAGAGGTTCAGAAAGAGGGAGAAGATCTCACGATAGCCTTCAATCCTAAGTTCATAATAGATGCTCTGAGAAAGATAGATACTGAAGAAGTTGAGATGAACTTTGTCGATTCAACCAGTCCACTCCAGATGAATCCTTTGGATGTAGAGGGTTACATATACATCGTCATGCCCATAAGGCTTGCATGAGGAGGTGAAGATTTGTTCTTTGAAAGGCCTGAGGATGATAGAAATTTTGATGTAGTTGTTATAGGCGCAGGTCATGCTGGGATAGAAGCTGGTCTTGCAACAGCTAGGATGGGTTTCAAAACGTTGGTACTGACTGTTAACATGGACACGGTTGGTTGGACTCCTTGTAATCCTGCCATGGGTGGTCCAGCAAAAGGTGTTCTCATAAGAGAAGTAGACGCTTTAGGTGGTGAGATCGCCAAAGCAACCGATGAAACCATGATAAATGTCAGGATGCTGAATGTGAAGAAGGGACCTGCTGTCAGGGCACTGAGGGCTCAGATAGACAAAATATCCTATAGCAGAGCTATGAAAAGAAGATTGGAAACACAAGAAAATCTCCTGCTGAGATACGGCATAGCAGAAGAAATTTTGGTGGAGAAAGGGAAAGTGATTGGTGTTGTGGATAGTTTCGGGATAGATTACAGAGCCAAAGTTGTTATCGTCACGACTGGAACGTTCCTGAGAGGGAAGATATTCATAGGAAGATCCACGATGCCAGCTGGTAGGATGGGAGAGTTCCCTGCAAACAAGCTAACTCAATCTCTCATTAACATGGGGTTTAGGATAGGAAGGTTCAAAACAGGAACTCCCGCAAGGATTCTGAAGAGTTCCATAAATTTCGACGTTATGGAAAGACAGGACACAGCCGATGAACCATACGCTTTTTCTTATTTTGATGAACCCAGGGTTCTACCCAAAGATTTCCCTTGCTGGCTTACAAGAACGAATCCTGAAACTCATAAGATAATCATGTCTTATATCGACTTCTCCCCACTATATGGCTCTGTGAAGTTGATAGAAGGAATCGGACCAAGATATTGTCCTTCTATAGAGGATAAGGTGATGAAGTTCAAAGATAAAGATTCTCATCAGGTTTTTGTCGAACCTGAAGGAAAAGATACGCAAGAATACTATCTGAATGGTTTGAGCACCAGTCTTCCCTTCGCAGCTCAGATAAAAATGATAAGATCGGTCAAAGGACTTGAAAATGCAATAATAACAAGGCCCGCATACGCTATAGAGTACGATTATGTAGATCCAACACAGCTTTATCCCACATTGGAATCCAAAATAGTGGAGAATCTCTATTTTGCAGGACAGGTCAATGGGACCAGCGGCTACGAGGAGGCAGCTGCTCAGGGAATCATAGCTGGAATAAATGCTGGACTCAAATTGAGAGGAGAAGAACCCCTGATTTTAAGGAGATCCGAAGCTTACACAGGTGTTCTGATAGATGATCTTGTAACGAAAGGTGTGGATGAACCTTATAGACTTCTCACATCACGAGCAGAATATCGCCTTCTCCTAAGATTCGATAATGCCCATTTGAGACTTACTAAGTATGGTTACAAAGTTGGTTTGATACCAAAATGGTTCTATGAAAAGGTTCTGAGACTCGAAAAAAGGATAGAGGAAGAGATACGGCGATTGAAAAAAGTGGTGGTGAAACCTTCAAGTACCCTCAACGATTTGCTGGTCTCTTTGGGCACAACTCCTCTAAGAGAGGCAACGTCTTTCTATCAACTGCTTAAGAGGCCTCAAGTTCCATATGAAAAGTTGAAGGGATTCGATCCACACCCGATAGATGACTTAGAGGTTGTTGAGCAAGTTGAGATAAACGCCAAATATGAAGGATATATAGCCAAGATGTTGGAAGATATCAAGATGTTTGAAGCTTATGAAAGTATGAAAATACCATCTGATATCGATTATGATAAGATTCCTAACATTTCAACTGAAGCCAGGGAAAAGTTAAAAAAGGTAAGGCCCTCTTCCATAGGTCAAGCGATGAGAATACCAGGAGTTTCACCAGCGGATATAGCTAACCTTGCGAATTATCTTGAGGATATCAGAAAAATTCGCTTATGAAAGTATCTTTGAAGCGAGCGTTAGAAGAAGCTTAAGACTCAGAAATGAACTTGTGAGCATCATCACTCACATGATACCTGAAAGGCTACAGGTGACCGGTGAGTGGAGAGAATACTATCACTGCACAACCTATTAAAAGCGTTTTTAACTATTGGGCCAGTTATCCTCTTGAGCAGCATGATCTGAGGCCCTTTATACTTTTCCTCTGAAAAAACGACGTGGTGTATTACATAATCTATGCTGGTATCGATAGCAGAGATTACGTTAACTATCATTATTTCTGAGACAACACTCCTTCCACATATAGAGTGGAATTTCTGAAAAAATCGATTTTTACTATATCACCCGGAAGATTTAATAGGAATTTTCAAACTTCTTCCTCGATCATACCGTACCTTCGCATCGCTATCCTCAAGAGTCTCAATATGAACTCCTCATAGGTGTATCCTGCCGTTTCTGCCATCTTTATTATGTCTGAGAAGACTGGTACAAGGAGTGGTAGCGAATTTATCTCCAAGAAAAAGAAACTATCATCGCGTATCCTTATATCCATCCTCGCATAATCCCTGAGACCAAATACCTTGAAAACCTTCTTACCGGCTTCTTTTATCCTTTTTTCCACTTTCTCCGGCACTCGTGCAGGACAGTGATATCTCAAGTATTCATCGAGTTCATGCTTCACCCTGTGTGAGTAGAACCTTTCAACTCCTTCAGGGAGATTGGAAAAATCTATCTCCAAGAGAGGTAATACCTCAAGATTTTCACCGTTTCCAATGATTCCAAGGCTGACTTCCGTTCCTTCTATGAATTCTTCAATTAAAGCTGGCTCTTCAAAAACCTCGTGAACGTATCTTACAGCCTCTTCAAGATGTAATGGATCATGCACTACAGATTCCTTCCGAAGGCCTGCAGAGCTTCCCTCCCTCACCGGTTTAACTATTACAGGGTAATCTAAGTTAAGATTTTCAGGAACGCTCTCTCCAACGTCCACTACGAAGAATCTGGGAGTTGGAAGATTGTGATGAGCTAATATGATCTTTGTTACTCTTTTATCAAGACATAAAGCATGCGTGAACGCACTTGAGGATGTGTAAGGCACTCCAAGAAGATCTAAAATAGCTGGAACATGAAGCTGACGCGTATCTTCTCCTCCATCTGTTGAGAGATTGAAAACGAAATCCACTTCTTTAACTCTTCTTATGAAGTCTTCGTCGAATGGAATGACGACAACATCATACAACTCTGTAAGAGCTTCTGCAACGGATGTTATCATTTTTTCTTTCTTCTCATCCAAGTTCTTATCACAGACTATCCCTATCCTCATAGCTTATCGACCAGCCTTTCTCTCTCCTTCAAGATTTTCCCCTCCTCGTTCACAGCATACACAGCACCATTTATAGTAGATACCTTTATTTTTCCCCTTGCAACGGAGAATCCCAGAAGACCTGGTGCATCAAGAATACCAGTTTCAACGGCTCTGTATAGTGTTTCTGGATCTATTAATGGATCTTTTCTCCCTTTTCCAAGCTTTTTGATGGCATCGATTATCACCATCGCCTCTTCCTGAAGTTCTTCCACCCTACTTTTGACCTCTGGATCCGATAGGAAATCGGGAAGTCCCTTCATTGCTAGAGCATATGCTCTTCTCACCATCTTGACACTTTCTATTATCTCTTTACTCGTGGCTCTCTTCACGGCTTCACAGTAAGCAACTACATGTATTATATGCGGTTCCAGGTACGATGCGTAGAACATCGAGGATACCAATTGCCCCATCGCACTGTACGGATCTGCTGGAAATGAGAGGAGGCCGGTCCTTACCATCCTGAAAACCACGAAATTTTCATCTTCTAGAGTTTCGATGAGTTTTCTCTTCGCTATCATCTTCGCTATATCCATCTTGGGAGAAAGAGAAGGAGGTGTGTTCATCATGAATTGCTGAACGTACCATTTAACACCAAGTTTTTTGGCAACATACGCAGCCAAATAGGCGGTTGCAACGGCGAGAGAGTCATGTGCGTATCTCAGTTCCCACTGGTGAGAGTCATTTATTTCAACGGGAACGTCATTTTCAGCGTTCCATCTTATAGCTTCAAGGTTTTCTCTAATAGCAGAGAGTAAATCTCGATTCGATCTTCGGTCAAGCTCTGAATACCAAAAGATAGGGATAGCAGCCCAGGCGTTGTTTATCGTCTCTTTCAAAATTTTTGAAAATTCCAAAAGATGAGTTGTACCTGAATAACATCTAACCAGGGGATAATTCCCTCTTCTACTAGCTTGGTACAACCTTTTGAAATCTTCTACCGATCTTATAGGAGCTCCCCCGGCACCATCCTGGTTTGAATCCATCTTCTCAGGTTCGAAGAAATACTGCTGGCAGTTTTGATCTGGTGCTATAGATATTATGTCAAGAAGACCCGATTCTGCCAGTTTTTCTATCTCTTTTATGGTTTCCTCCATCGTAGGAAGTCCTATGTGATGACGGATCAGAGGGAAAGGTTTTTTGAATTCGATCCTTTCATGGAGCGTTTGAGGAAATTCCGTCTTTTCTTTTGAAGCCCTCATGGTTCTTCTCAAATACATCACTACGTCTTCTAGTTCTTCCGTTCCATCGAATATTCTTTTAAACAATCCAAAATCCCTTGCAACCTCTCCTGTCTCCACCGTTCCTCCAAATACGTACTCTATCCTATCAAGACCCTTCTCCTTAACCTTACGCCACAGCTCATCCAGAAGTTTTTTCAAAGGTTTAGAACCTAGCCTGTAACTTATAGCAACAATATCCGGATGGTTCTTTTCTATCTCTCTTACGAGCTTGTCAATAGGGATCGCTCCACCAAGATATACGATTTCGTACCCCTCTTTCTTTGCTATATCTAGAAAATTCAAAAGTCCTGCAACGTGCACATCACTTCCAATGGAAGCCCCCAGTATTTTCACATTCCCTCCTCCACGATTTTGAGTATCTCTTTAACGCTCATACCTTTTAATCCCAAAGTTTCAACTGTTCTTCCGGTCTTCCAGAAATCTTTCCCAAGCATGACACTTGCAACATGTATGATTGCGTCTATGGTCGGGGTTTCCACTCCGAATTCTTTTCCAAACGAGGATATAGGGACAAGACTCATTGGGATATCCTCTAAAATGTACCTGTTCACAATGCTGGGAGGTGCGTATATTCCCTGATATCCTGAGTTGTTGTGGATGGCTTCATACAGATTGTCACCGACAACATCGTATGCATAGTTCAACCATTCAAGAGCTGTTAACGGTTCCACGTCGAAGATTTCCATAACCTTGCACCTTTCTGAGTCGACTTTCTCTAGAACCCTTGCAACAGATGGCGTAATTCCTTCAAGGTAGAATTCGAACTTACCAGCGGTCGATTCTATCCGAGCAGCGTTCAGAAGAAGAACTGCAGGATGAAAAACGGCACCGATGTTGTTGAAACTGGTGTATATGACGTTGGGGGCTATTTCAAACTCTGGCATCAGATCGCTCAAAACCTCCTTGAGTTCCTCATTCCTCTTCGCTGGAAGTGCCGAAACGGGAACGGCGTTCTTTATCTTGAATATTCTGACAACTCCAGGGTTGGACATTCTTGAGGCGAAAACGAATGTTTGAGCTTCAGCAACTATTACATCCTTCTTAACTCCCATAGTTTTGAAAACATTTGAAACCTCTATAGCTCCCCCTGTTCTTCCTGGATTCAGTATAACGATTTGACCATCTTCGAGAAACGGTGCGATTTTTCTCGCTACATCCTTATGCGCAAATGCCGGAACGACTATCATTATGACTTTTCTACCCTTGATCGCTTCTTCAACGTTAGTTGTTGCAAAAGAAAGCTTATACGTTCCAACAATTTCCCCCTCAAGTCTTATCTTCCTCGTGGCTATTATTGGAGCGATCCTTCTATAACTTCTGTTGAAAAGAGCAACATCGTAACCCTTCATCGCTAGATAACCAGCAAGAGCCTGACCTCCGTTCCCGGCTCCAAGAACGGCTACTTTCAAAACTCTCCCTCCTTGTCTTGGAATGGGGAATCAACATGGAGCTGAAAAAGAAAGCTTTTAATATTCTACCACATTAGACTCTTCTCAGTATTTCCTCAGCGATCTTTTTGCTTTTCACCACTTCCATTAATTCTTCAATACTCGCTCTTCGCATTCTCTCTATTGTGCCAAATTTTTTGATCAATTCTCTCTTTCTCTTCTTACCTATCCCAGGTATGCCATCCAATAGAGACGAGAGGCTTTCTTTCTCTCTTACCTTTCTGTGAAACAGATTTGCAAATCTATGGGCCTCATCTCTAACAGTCACAAGTGCTCTCAATGCAGGATGGGATAGTGGTAATTTCATCTCAAATTTTTCCGTCACAATCTTCTCTTCGGATTTTGCAAGACCAACGACGGGGCATTCTTTCTTCAGAGTTCTCAACGCTCTAAGAGCTGCCATCACCTGACCTTTACCACCATCTACGAACAATAGATCTGGAAGTTCGTGTTTTTCATACCTTCTTTTCACAATTGTGTACACAGATTTGTAATCATCTGGATTTTTCAGGTCCAATTTGTAATGCCTGTAGCTCCTCTTATCAGGTACACCGTCCTGAAAGACCACGATAGATCCCACAGTGTATTTTCCTTGAGAGTGGGCTATATCTATCCCATCTATTCTTCTTGGAAGAGAAGGAAGTCCCAAGATCTCTTTCAACTGCTTCAAACTCTCTTTTCTTATACCCCTTGTTTCTCGCTCTTTTAGAAGATTTTCTCTTGCTCTTTGAAGAAGATCCCTCTCAACATCATCTCTTGGCTCACCAAAGTATTCGACACCGAATGAGGAATAGTTTTCCTCAGGAATATCATCGGTTATTATCACCCTGGGAAATTCCTTTTCTTTTATGAGATAAAAATCTCTTACGAAATCATCTATGGTTCCTTCACTCATCTCGAAAACGAGTTTCCCAAGCAAAAAGCCGTTTCTTATTCTCAAAACAACGAACAACCAGTCATCGTGTGTGATGACATCTAAATTTCTTGGTTCTTTCAATATGACACCTTGAGAGCTTAGAATGTCTTTAAATTTTAGAAGAATGTCTCTGTACCTTATGGCATTTTCGAAATCAAGCATCGAGCTGTGATGCTCCATCTTCCTTCTTATCTCCTCAAGAACATTCTTTGTCTCTCCTTTTAAGAATCTCTCGAGATTTTCTATAGCCATCCTGTGCCTTTCAACATTTCCTATACAAGGTGCAACACATCTTTTGAGATGATACTCAAAGCAAGGTTTTTTGACTCTCTTCAGATTCTTCTTACACGTTCTGAAACCGTACAACCTCTGCAGGATATCAAGAAGGTCTTTGACGAAAGAGACGCTGGTGTATGGACCATAGAACTTACCACCACCGATTTTGTTCCTCACCACTTCAACGTACGGTATCTCATCATCAGATATTCTTATGTAGGGGTAATATTCGGTTTCCTTGAGACGAACGTTGTACTTAGGTTGTTCTTTTTTTATGAGTTCTGCTTCAAGAAGGAGAGCTTCCCTTTCGTTCCTGAGAACTATGAAATCCAACCAATCGGCTTCTTCTACTATGTAGGCAGTTTTACCGTGACCTTTCAAGTAGGATATGAGCCTTTTCTTCAAATTCTTCGCTTTACCGACGTATATGGCTCTATCATCCTTTTTGAAAATGTAAACACCAGGGTCTTCAGGTGCCATTTTTATCCTTCTCTTCACTTCCCCCTTCAAGAATAGATGCCACCTCCCTTTCATCAAGTTCTCTCCAACTTCCAGGTGATAAGTTTTCATCGAGCTTTAAGTTACCCAATCTGATCCTTTTCAAACTCAGCACTTTCAATCCTGCAGCTGAAAGCATCCTCTTCACTTCATGGTATTTCCCCTCTGTCAACACCAGGGATATTTCTCCTCCCTCTTCTGATACGATCTTCACTTCCTTTGCTTTAGCAACATGACCATCTTTCAGTTTGACACCACTTGTGAGATCTCTCAAAATCCTTTCATTCACTCTCCTGTCAACTTTCACCAAATACTCTCTTTCAACCGCATACTTTGGTGATATGACTTTGTGGGCAAATTCTCCATCGTTCGTCAGGATTATGAGTCCTTCAGCATCCTTGTCCAGTCTTCCAACAGGAAAGAGATCTTCAGAGTAAGGATGATCTATCAGATCAACAACCGTGGGATCTCTGGGATCTTTTGTACTTGACACAAAACCTTTTGGTTTATTCAGAATTATGTACACTTTCCTCGGTGGCTCGACCTTACTCCCTCTAACTTCGATAACATCATTTTCTTTTACATCAAACGATGGGTCCTTAACTATCCTGCCGTTTACCCTGACCACACCCGCTTTTATCAGTTTCTTAACCTCTTTTCTGGTACCTATCTTGGAGCTGGCCAGAAACTTATCGAGTCTCAAAGACATCACTCCCTGATGATATCTTCAGTCTTCCCAGCTTTTACCATTTCCCATAAGATCTCCAATTCTTTGTAATGTTCTATGAAGACCCTTAGTACATCTGGATGGAAATGCTCTGGGATGGTTCTTCCGTCACCTTCTGTTATTATCTTAAAAGCCTCTTGTAATGAAAAAGCCCTCTTGTAAGGCCTTGGAGATCTAAGAGCATCGTACACATCGACAAGAGCCACAATCAAAGCTTCTATCGGTATATCATCATCTTTTAAACCATAAGGATAGCCTGACCCATCGAACTTTTCATGGTGATACAGCGCAATGTTTTTCGCCATTTCAAATTCTTCTATTCCTTCGAGTATCTTGGCCCCATAGATCGTGTGCTTCTTCATCTCCTCGTATTCTTCGGATGTCAATATACCCCTCTTTTTCAATATATCCCTTGGAACAAGTAATTTACCTATATCATGAAGTGGTGCAGATTCTTTGATCTTCTCTACGAAATCATCTTCAAAGCCCAGCCAACAAGCGATCTGGGCTGAAAGCACTCCCACACGAATTATGTGATTCCCTGTGTATTCATCGTAATACTCTGCTATTCTAGCAAGTTGTTTGCTGAATCTGCTGTAGCTCTCTTTCAACTTTTTATTCATCTCTTCAAGCTTGGAGAAAGCGTTCGTTATCTCATTTGCCATGGTTTTGTACGCTTCTTCCAGATTCTTCACTTCAACTATATCGATCTTTAAAGATGGAGGGGTCTCCCGCTTCTTTGGATCGAAATTTTTGATAGCATTGCTTAGATGTTCTATGGGTTCGCTGATAACCTTTCCAGATTTTTGACTCAATCTGTATGCAATGATGAAAGCGAGTAGAAAGGATATGGAAAACCCCATGGGCCCCATTATAAAGGACAGAAACAATCTTGTTCTGTTCAGTATTAACTTGACAATCACCGTCTCGCCTTTTTCAGGGGATATCACCACAAGCATTGTGAAACATCTTAGGGATGTGTCGCTTATGAAGATCTTGTAATCCACACTACTTCCTAACATGCTATCCACGTATTTTAATTCTTTCTCCGAAAGCTCCAAATTACCGAGTATCCTGGCTTTTTTCCCAAGAAATACTGCAATATCTTTCACAAACATCGTCCTATGAATTCTATCAAGCACATCCTCTAAAAATGTCGATACTTCTTTTGCATCCTCTTCTACCTTCACAAGGAAAGTTTTTCCACCTGTCGCTACTCTTGCTTTCTTGATCAATTTTCCCGTTTTATGATCATAATAGGTTCTTCCCACCTTAAATTCTTCATTTTCATCCAGAGGTTCAACTGACACGTTTTTAGTGTCTATACCAAATATCTCACAAGCCTTTTCCACGATATCTCTGTCATCTGAGTGTTTCTCTATGTACTCAAAAAAAGACTCATACAAAGCATCTTTCTTTTCGACAATATCTGAAAATAGCTTTACATACGAACTTACAAGCTGCTCCAATATCTCTCTTTTATCTCTCAAATCCTTCAAGCTTTGGTATATCATGAATATACCGGAGAAAATAAATGCTACCAGAAGTACTATCATTGTTAAAAATTTCATCTTGTCCCTTACGAATCTCTCGAAACTTTTCAACTCTACCACCTCAAATCGAATTTGTGTCATGTTATATTTTCTCACACGTAAGGAGGGATGGTATGAGAAAGAGAGCAAGGGATTATGGTATAACGTTCGGTGATTTTCCAACAGGAAAGAATAATCTCATAACCGATGTCCCTGGAGTTCGTGTCGGACATTACACACTCATAAAAGATGAACCGTCCATCGCAAGAACGGGATTAACTGTCATATTACCTCATGATATGGATATCTACGATTTCCCGGTTTTTGCTTCATACTTCGTTATAAATGGTTTTGGAAAATCCATTGGTTTGATGCAGATAGAAGAGATGGGAACGATCGAAACACCTATAGTCATAACCACCACTTTGAACGTTGGAAAGATAGCAGATTCCGTTGTGAGTTATATCTTGAAAAGCCACAAGGATGTGGTGACTCTGAATCCAATTGTCCTTGAGTGCAACGATGCTCGCTTGAATGATTCAAAAATGAGGTGGTTAGGGGAAAAAGAACTTTTCGAGGCTTTAGAAAATCTCAGCGATGACACGTTCGAATTGGGAAGCGTGGGAGCTGGCACTGGCATGGTCGCTTTCGGTTTCAAAAGCGGAATTGGTAGTTCTTCAAGGATTATAAACTCTCCTGAGGCCGAAGAAACGTATCATCTAGGAGTGTTGGTGGTTCCAAATTGTGGAAGAAGAAAAGATCTTATGATAAAAGGCGTGGAGGTGGGGAAACATTTTAAAGATGAAGGGGATCTTAAAGGATCCATAATAATGGTCATCGCAACCGATGCTCCCCTCATACCAAGGCAACTCAGAAGACTATGTGTAAGAGCAACTCATGGACTTGCAAGAACAGGAGCAAAATCTACAAATCACAGTGGTGACGTTGTACTCGCGTTCTCAAACTCCACGAAAATTCCAAGGAAACATGCTCCGTTGAAATTTACCTATATACCCGACGACACCGAATTGTTTCAAAAGTTACTTGACGCTACAGTCGAAGCAGTGGAAGAAGCCGTGATAGATGCCCTCTTCACCGCTGAAACAATGATAGGAGTTGAGGGCAGAAAATATGAAGCATTACCTGTTGAAAAAGTTATAGATTTGATAAAGAGGAATGGTTAGTGAATGGTAAAATCAATTTTGGGTGATTATCATGAAGACATTATGGCTGATTATTTTGTCATTAATAATATCTGATCCAGTACAATAATATCCTTCGACTCTGAGGAAGGATTATCTCTTCTCTATCGGACAGGTGAGTACAAACTGCGCTTAGGTTACAAATACTCAGGCTTCAGTTACGAAAGTTCCCTTGAGAACTTTCACTTCGGTTTTGAAACTTCTTTGAATGTTTTTGATGGTGTCTTCAAGCAATTCTTCTACTATGGTGTGGAATTGAAACCTTTCAGAATAGACCTGGGACTATCGCTTTCAGTTGAAAATTCTGAAGAAACCTCGGGAGGATTGGACTTTGTCACGTTCTCATGGTTCAAAAAAGGCATGATCAGAGCAGGTTTGGGTGTAAACTTCAGAATAAAGAAACTTGAAGGAAGCTCAGGTAATGTAATCGTTGTCAATCCACCACCTGACGAAAGATTAGGTATCCAACCGATATTTAGCATTTCGTTCGAGCGCTGGGAACTTTCGTTCTCATATAAATTGGGAGTCTTTGGTGTTTCTGGGAATCCCATTATCGATCTCAAAGGTTTTAAGGTTGTTATCTCCTTTTTCCCGCCTTTCTGATAGAAACTCCTTATTATCGAATTCCAACCGGAATATGAGCAAGTCTGGCATATTAAGTGGTATCATTATCTTATGAAAGAGATTAGGAGGGGAAAATTTGAAACTTCGTTCTATTTTCCTCAAGGGTTTTAAATCTTTCGCTAAACCAACTCTCTTGAATCTATCAGAAGGTATAACAGCTATTGTAGGCCCCAATGGGAGCGGTAAATCGAACATAATAGACGCGATTAGATGGGTTTTTGGGGAGCACTCGATGAAACAACTGAGGGCCGGAGAAAAATTCGATGTACTCTTTGCAGGTTCTGAAAAGTTCCCACCTGCAAGTTCTGCTTACGTTGAACTGACTTTCGAAAATGAAGGAGAGGTTTTGAAAATAGCGAGAGAACTGTCAAGAGATGGAAAAAATAACTACTACATCAACGGGACTCCTGTGAGATTGAAGGATATAAAGGAAAGATTCAAAGGAACAGGTATGGGGATGGATTTCTACTCCATTGTCCCTCAAGGACAAGTAGAAAGGATCGTCAATGCCTCACCGGAAGAGTTACGACTTCTCCTTGAAGAAGCAGCGGGTACATCTTTTTACAGGGAGAAGAAGAGAACCACCCTCATAAAATTGGAGCATACAGAGAACAATTTGAGGAGAGTAGAGGATATTCTCTTTGAAAGGGAAAGATTGAAGAAATCTTTGTATTTAAAGGCTAAAAGAGCTGAAAGATACATTGAGTATTCTGAAAGGTTGAAGAAACTAAAGAAAGTATTTTTTGGAAACCTGCTTATTAGAGAAAAAAGGAGATTGAAGCATCTTCAAGAAGGGAAGGAGAGAGCTACTCGTAGGTACAGGGAAATACAGAAAGAATTGGTCAGCCTAGAATCCAGATGGTCCACCTTACGAATGGAATTCAGCAAGATCGATGAAGAGCTCGAAGATTTCACAAAACTTCTGGAGGATCATAAGAAAAGACAGAATACTCTCCTGGAATTGAAAGAAGTGTACGATAGGAGGTTAAATGAGAGAGAGAGTAAATACGTTGAGGTCACAACGAAGATAGACTCACTAAAAAGGGAAAGAGAAGAGCTTGAAAAACGAAAAGGTGAGATAGATTACATATTCAGAGGATTGATATCGGAGTTAGAAGAGAAAAAATCACTTTTAGAAGAGTATGAAAAACAGCGAGAGGAAATCGTTTCAAAATATTCTGAGAAAGAGAAAGAATTTCTGAAGATGAAAGATGAATATGATTCCTTTGAGAAGAGGTATATAAAACTTGAGATAGAAGTATCGAAAATAGATGAGATGATGGAAGATATGGAGAAAAGGCGAAAGATGGTTGAAAGTCAACTTGATCTCAAAAGGAATGATTTGGAAGGGAAGAAAAAAGAGTTCGAAGAACTTGTAAAGCGAATGGAAGAGATGGGAAGTGAGGAAAAAAGCTTGGTAGAGGAATTGAAAGAAGTTAGAAAGCAACTTGAAGAACTTGAGGGAAAAAGAAAAGAATTAATGGGAAGACGAGAGACCATCCTCAAATCAATAAAAGAGCTAGAGATGGAAAGAGAAATCATAGAGAAGAATTTAAGAGAGTACAGGGATTTCTCCAGAGCTGTTAAAGAGATTTTCCGTGTTAAGGATATGTTCCCAGGTCTTGAAGATGTGGTTACTAACATTTTGGAAGTGAATCCTGAAAACGCTCTCGCAATAGGAGTTTTGCTCGGTGGCAATGCTCAAAATGTCGTTGTTAAAGACGTCAAGACAGCAAAGGAGATCATAGATTATTTGAAGAAGAATGAGATAGGGAGAGTCACGATACTACCACTAGATCTCATAGAGAGCCGGGAACCAAGCATAGATGGTGTGGAAAAACATCCTGGATTTGTTGGATACGCCTCTGATATGGTAAAAGTACCTCCGGGCTTTGAAAAACTCCCGGGTTACTTGTTTGGAAACGATATCGTCGTCAAAACATTGGATGATGCGATAGATATAAAGAAAAAGTATAATGTGAGATCAAGAATCGTTTCTCTTGATGGTCAGATGGTTCATGGAAAAGGAGCCATTTCTGGAGGAAGTGCAAAATCGGAAGAGATAAGGACTCCTTTTAGAAGAAAGATAAGGTTAGAAGAAATAAAGGAAGAGCTACTAAAGCTTCAAGGTGAACTTAAAGAAGTGGAAAAAGAGCTCGAATCCTTGAATGAAGAAATAGAAGCGTTATCAAAACAAGAAAAATTGGTTGAAAGAGAACTCTCAGAGCTCTCTCTTAAATTCGCCAATGTTAAGCGTACAAGAGAGGATCTAGCAAAATCCATCGAGAGGATGGAAGGGGAAGTCAAAGAGCTTGAGGGATTGAAGAGAGAATATCATATGAAACTGGAAGGTATGAGGGCAAGAAGAGAGAAAGCTTTGGAAGAAATGGAGAACATCCATAAGATGAGAAAAGACCTGGAAGATAAAATGAGAGAATTTTCAGAGGTTTTGAACAAGGAAAAAAGAGTTCTTGATGAACTGTCTGAGAAAGTGCTCGATCTGAAGCTCGAGATAGGAAGTCTTAGTGAAAAAAGTAAAAGCTATGAGGAAGAGTTGGAGAACATAAGGAAGAGGAGAGAGAAAATCGAAGAAGAGATAGAGAATCTGTCAAGGGAATCTGAGAACTTGGAAAAGGAGATAGACAGGTTGAAGAAAATGATTAGGGAGAATCAAAAAGAGTTAGAAACCTTGAAAAAGGAGACCGATGAGCTTTTCGAAAATCTGAAGCACAGAAAAACAGGAAAAGAGGAAAAATTAAAGGAAATAGAGGAATTGGAAGGTAAGATGGGAAAGCTGAAGGAAGAGGCAGAGAGCTTAAGGGAGTATCTGCATCATCTAGATCTATCACTCCAAGAGACCGAGATGAAGCTTTCTAACATATTGAAAGAATTAGAAGAAGAGCCTCAAGATGTGGAAGAGCTTGATCAAGTCACCCTGGAGAATATCGAAAAGGAAATTAAAGATCTTGAGAACAAGATAAAATATCTAGGCCCAGTGGATCTAGAGGCTGTGGATGAATACAAAAGGGTCGAGAAAGAGTACGAAGACCTCTTGAAACAAAAAGAAGATCTAGAGGAGGCGAAAAAGAAACTACTCGAGATAATAGAGAAAACAGATAAGGAAGCGAGAAGCATTTTCATGGATATCTACCAAAAAGTCAATGAAAACTTCAGTAGATTTGTATCTTTACTCTTCCTTGGAGCAGAAGGTGAAATAAGATTGCTTCCAAGTGAAGACATACTGGAAGCAGGTATTGAGATCTCAATAAAGAAACCTGGTAGAAAATCTCAAAATCTTCAACTTTTATCTGGTGGGGAAAAAGCATTAATAGGTATCGCATTCCTATTCGCCTTGCTTCAGGTGAAACCAAGTCCTTTCTACGTCTTGGATGAGGTTGATGCTCCCTTAGATGACTTCAACGCAGAGAGATATAAAAGATTATTGAAAGAATACTCGAAAAAATCGCAGTTTTTGATCATAACGCATAATAAGATAGTTATGGAAGTTGCAGATATGCTACATGGAGTTACCATGGTAGACGGTATTTCAACAGTCATTCCTGTTGAATTGGAAAAGATGATGGAGGTGAAGGCTTGAGAGAGACAACCTTGGAAAGCAACGTTGTATTTGAAGGGAAGATATTGAAGGTAAAAGTCGACAAGGTAAGATTACCAAACGGTAGAGAGAGTATAAGAGAGGTTGTGGAGCATCCTGGAGCAGTCGTTGTGATCCCATTGATCAACAATAAGGTGATCATGGTTGAACAGTTCAGGTACCCAGTGGGTAAGACACTATTGGAATTACCAGCTGGTAAACTCGATCCGGGAGAAACCCCAGAAGAATGCGCACGAAGGGAGCTAGAAGAAGAGACAGGATATAAGGCCAAGGAGATGATCTACCTAGGTAGGATGTATACTTCCCCCGGTTTTTCAAGCGAGATCATCCATATCTTCTTGGCTAAGGATATGGAAAAAGGTATCAACAAAACCGATGAAGATGAACTGTTAAATGTTGTTGAGGAGAATTTCGAGGATGTTGTGAGGAAGTGCTTAGATGGCGAAATAGAGGATGCTAAAACCGTCGTGGCTATCCTAAGGTTTTGGGGTATGAAAGGAGCTGGTCATCATGAGGGTGATCGTAAACGGTAAGGAGAATAAAGTCTCTCAGGAAAACTTTAAGACCCTGGGAGAGTTGATAGAGAAAGTTAAAAAAGATCAAGGGACTCAAGTGTTAAAAAGTGTAGTGTTAGACGGTAAGGAAATTCCTCTTTCTAAACTTGAAGAATTCAGTGGGATGGTTTTGAAAGAAAATTCCACGGTAGAACTTGTCTTCACATCATTGAAATCCTTTCTTCTGGAAGCTTTGGAAGAGGTGATATCTTATATAGACAGAGTCATGGGATTGCTACCAAAAGTGTCCAATACTGTGATTTCTGGTACACCAGAAGGTTACAAGTCAATAAATGATCTAGCAGAGGGTTTGAATGCGATGGAGACGTTGAGAGTTGACACAATGAAGATATCAGGATTGAGGCCGGAGGAACTCGGATTAGCTGATCAGGAAAAAGATGTTGTGAAAATACTTAAAGATTTTGTTGATGCCTTGAACGATAGGGATACCATCGAAATATCTGATATGATAGAGAAGGACATTCCAAAGGTCTTCAATTATTACAGAGAGTTCTTCACCAGGGCTAAGGAAGTTCTTGAAACCAAGGAAAGCTGACAGGAGGAGATCCCATGAGAGGAGACATCTATCTGGAGAACCTGGTAAAAACGGCCAGTCCTGCGAAGTTAGTTGAAATACTCTATGAAAGGTTCCTAGAACTGGTGGAAACCTCAAAAAAGGATCTAGAAAATAAAGATTTCGTATCTGTCAATGAGAAGCTCAAGAAAGCCCAGGATATCATAACAGAACTGAATATATCCTTGAATATGGAAAAAGGTGGAGATATAGCGAAAAATCTGAGGGCTTTGTACAATTACATTTTCAAGAGATTAATAGATGCTAACGTTGAAAAAAACGCTAAAATATTGGATGAGGTGAGTGAGTTGGTATCAGGCCTCTTGGAAGCTTGGAGGGAAGCTATGAAGAAAGCAAAAGATACGGTGAAAGAACCAAGAGGAGGACTTGACATATCCTTGTGAGGTGATTTCTCTGGAGACAATAAAGAGATTGAATGAAGTATCTCTCCTCGATTTTGTGAATCTAGTTAACGAGGTTTTCAAAGATTACAAACTTCCCATCAACTGGGATGTTTATACTTTCAAATTAGATGCGAGAGAAAATTCCCTCTCTTTTGAGGATTCTTTCGTATTCTATGAAAACGGTGATCCCACCGGTTTCATTGTAGTTGGCATAAGGAGAAATAAAGCAAGGATAGATGCAATGGGGGTTATCAGAGAAAAGAGAGGCACAGGCCTTGCCTCCAGGATTTTGGAACATGCCATAGAGAACCTGAAATGGAAATCAGTGAACACGGTCATTTTAGAAGTTATAGAAGAGGATGAAAGGGCTGTCAGGTTCTACCAGAAGAATGGGTTCAAAGTGCAGAGAAAATTGCACACTCTGGGATTTGAAGACAAAGTAACGAATGCTCCCCTTTTGAGATTCTTCAAGACTGATGCTAGATGGATCCATAAGGTAGCGCTTGAGACACAGATTCAAAATCATCGAAAGCCAAACTGGCAAAGGGAACCCCTTACTCTTTTCCTGTCAGACGAGCGATACAACATGGAAAGGGTATCTTTCAGAGGAAAGGAAGGATATTTAGTTTGGGGGACAACCTCCACATCCGCTTTCATCGTGGACTGCTTTGTAAGGGATTCTTCACTTGAAAGTTTCTTGGAATTTTTCAAAGGATGTGTTAACCACGTTAGAAAGCGTTCTGGTAAGGAATTGATAACGATGACAGCAGTTCCTGAAGATGATATACTTCACAAAGCAGCTAGAAACATGGGATTCAAGATAATTTTGACCCAACTTGAAATGAGTCTTCGTATACATGCTTGATATCCTCAGAATTACATTCCAATCGAGGAGGTGTTGTTCCATGTACGCAGAGATAGTGGATATAAAGGCAAGAGAAGTTTTGGATTCCAGAGGAAATCCCACGGTTGAAGCAGAAGTGGTTTTAGACGATGGTAGCGTTGGAAGAGCCATCGTACCATCTGGTGCATCAACGGGAAAGTTCGAGGCGTTAGAACTCAGAGACAAGGATGAAAAGAGATATAAAGGGAAGGGAGTTTTAAAGGCCGTCAAAAATGTCAATGAAATAATAGCTCCAAAGCTAATAGGTATGAATGTTTTTCAGCAAGCGGAAATAGATAGACAACTGTTGGAGCTTGATGGAACTGAGAATAAATCCAAATTGGGTGCTAACGCCATATTAGCTGTGTCTATGGCCGCTGCAAGGGCAGCAGCGAATTATTTGGAGATACCTTTGTACAGGTACATTGGAGGGGCGAATTCAAAGGTTCTTCCCGTTCCATTTATGAATGTAATAAACGGTGGAAAACACGCTGACAATAATCTTGACATCCAAGAATTCATGATAGTGCCAGTAGGCTTTGATAGCTTCAAAGAAGCGTTAAGGTGTGGTGCTGAGATTTTCCACACTCTCAAAAAACTGCTTCATGATGAAGGACATGTAACATCAGTTGGAGATGAAGGAGGATTTGCGCCGAATCTATCTTCAAACGAAGAAGCGATAAAGGTACTAATAGAATCGATTGAAAAAGCTGGTTACAAGCCAGGAGAAGATGTGTTCATCGCCTTGGACTGTGCGGCTTCTTCCTTCTATGATGAAGACGAAGAAGTTTACCTGATAGACGGTGATAAAAAGAGTAGTGAAGCACTACTTGGATATTACGAGGAGCTCGTGGCAAAATACCCCATCATATCTATAGAAGATCCGTTCGCCGAAGAAGACTGGGAAGCTTTCGTCAAGCTCACAGAGAGAATAGGAGAGAAGGTTCAAATAGTTGGAGATGACCTGTACGTAACGAACATAAACAGATTGAAAAAAGGTGTGGAGATGGGGGCAACGAATTCCATCCTTATCAAGTTGAACCAAATAGGGACCGTAACAGAGACGCTGGAGACCATAGAGTATGCGAAGGCTCATGGCCTTACCTGTATAATATCCCATAGATCTGGTGAGACTGAAGATACATTTATAGCGGATCTTGCAGTTGGGACAAATGCTGGTATGATAAAAACAGGTTCCCTCTCAAGGAGCGAAAGGATCGCAAAATACAACAGGTTATTAAGGATAGAAGAAGAGCTAGCGGGTGTGAGTGAATTCAGAGGATTGAGTTCCTTCTACTCCATAAAAAGATGAATAAGGCCCCGCACTTGCGGGGCTTTGATATCTTTCAAGAGGAATGATACTGTGGATAGGATAGAGGAATCAAAAAAAGGTGCTTGGATTGGGATTATAGGGAATTCAGGACTCGCTTTGATGAAAGTAATAACGGGACTGATGACAGGTAGCATGGCTATCTTAGCGGATGGTATAGACACTTCTACGGATATTTTCACATCAGTCGTGATTCTTATTTCTGCTCACCTATCGGCTAAACCTCCAGATAGAACACATCCTTACGGCCACGAGAGAGCTGAAACGCTCGCATCGAAGATTATATCCTTCGTCATATTTTATGCGGGTTTATCTTTACTCGAAGAATCCATCACAAGGCTCTTCAAAGGAACATCCGAGCTGTCTTTGAATTTGCTAGCCTTCTTGGTTGTTGCAACTTCTGTAGCTGTAAAATACTATTTATACATGTACAAATATAAGCTCGGTAAGAAGTTAAAAAATCTCGCGATGATCAGTGATGCCAAAAACATGAGGAACGATGTTCTAATATCCTCCAACGTGATGCTTGGCTTGATAATTGCCAGATTCACGGGTTTGTGGTTCTTGGATTCCATTTTGGCCATATTGATCTCACTCTTCATCATCAAAACAGCTTTTGAGATATTCATGGAAGCGAGTTACGAATTGATGGATGGCCTTCCCAAAGAAAAACTCGGTATATATGAGGATATCTTTTCTGCTGTTTCCAAAGTGGAAGGAGTTTACAATCCCCACAGATTGAGAGTGAGAAAAGTTGGACCCAAGCTCTTTGTTGAAATGGATGTCGAAGTCGATGGGAACATGTGCGTGAATAAAGCTCATGAACTCACTCTGAAGATAAAAAAAGCTCTAATGGAGAAAAGAGGAGATATAGCGGATGTCACGATTCATGTAGAGCCTCTGGGGAATATAGAAGAAGAAGGATTCGGGATTTCCCTAAAAGGAGAGGATACAGGTGAAAAATTTGGAGAATCTCACAGTGAGCTATATCCGAAAGGACAAGAGAAAAGATATTCTAAATCTCTTGAGAAGGATGGAAAAGCTGAGTAAGGAATTTGGAAAAAATCTAACGATTATGAATGATCAGGATTATGGAAAATTCTATTTTCAACTTTATATTTTCGAAAAAGACGAGGAATTCCCAACATGCATTGCAAAATTTCTCGTGGAAGAGACTGAAGATCTGTGGGAGAGACTGGGAAGCGAAGGGATTCGATTCGACGAGTGGTATAAGACGAAAGAACATCCATTCTTCAAGATGCTTTCACAGGACAGGATCTGTCTCATCGATGTAGAAAATATCGTTGAAGATGATATGTTCAGGTTCATAGAAAATGGCGAAAACGTGATAGTTTTTGTGAAATATGAAGATATTGCAAAAATGACTAGGGAGGATCTTCTGAAGGAATTCCTACAGGTTTATTTAAGAACAAAAGGCTACGATGTGAAAGCAGAGGATTATGATATACAAGTCATCGAGGATGAGATTATAAGCTTTCTAGAGTGATGTAGGAGATGAAGGATATGGTGATCCTTGCCCTTGATACATCGACACCTACGATTTTCCTTGGATTGTTTAAAAATGGGAAATACTACTCAATGAAGTACAAGGGACATGAGAAGCATGCTGTTAGATTAGCACCACTTCTTGATTATTTTCTCAAAACAGCGGAAGTGAGTGTTAAAGATATCGATCTTTTCGGGTTGGGCATAGGACCCGGAGGATTAACAGGGCTAAGAATAGGTGTAGCAACAGTGATAGGAATGGCATCTCCCTTCAACAAACCTATAGTTCCCATCCCATCCTTCCGCTTGATGGTTTTGAGCTATCCTCTTAACGGTATAATCATGGTCGTTCGAAAAGCCAGAAAAGATTCTTTCTATTGTGGCATCTACGAGAAGGAAAACGCCAAGGTTCGAGAAATCCTCCCCCCTTCCGTCATTTCTGAGAAAGAACTCTTAAAGAAAATGAAAGAAGGTATATTCGTGATAGGTGAAGGGATTGAGAAGTTTGGTTACAGAGACTTTTTGGAAATATCTAGTGATATATTCATCGAGGAAGTTATGAGAAGAAAGGAAGAAAGCGTTTCGTATTACGAAATAGAGCCTTTATATATCCAAAAATCCATAGCAGAGTTAAAGCTAGAAGGTAAATCCTCCTGAAGGATTATTCATTCTAACGTATATGTATAATAAAACGCGTAAGGCTTTGGCAAATGGGACAATGGTTTGACTTTGGAAAATACACTCACAACTATCCTCTTTTCTCCCTCCCTGATCCAGAAGGGAATCCTCAAGGAATCTATGTAGATTTGTGGAAATCGTAGTCAAAGAAAACTGGTGTAGAAGTGGATTACAAGCTGTTTCCATGGGGAGAAGTCCAAAAGCTCATTATTGAGAGGAAAGTTGATGCTGCAGATTTCATGTTCTATTCAAGGGAGAGGGATAAATGTTTTGACATTTCAAGACATTACACTAGAGTAACCACAAGTATGTACTTTCACAAGAATTTGGCTGGTATAAGGAAGGTGGAGGATCTAGAAGGATTCCTCATAGATGTTAAGAAAGGAGATTCCGCCGTTGGATATTTGAAAAAACATGTATGGTGTTTCCAAGCAATTCGGAAAACCGATCCAATATATGAAGAGGGGAATTTTCAATGATAGAATGAGAGAATTGATCGATGAAAAGGACGAATTAGATAGTAATGTACAAAGAGTTAGAAAAGAAGAACCTGGAGCATGAAAAAACATATTTCACACTGAGGGAGCAAAGTGTGAAAATCTAAACGATAATCAAGTTAATATCGAATATCTCTCCCAGTACAGATCAGGATGAGTTCATGGGGCCTCTTCTTGACTCCCTGATAAAAATTTGAAATCGATCTTTAGTATCAGAAAATCTGTTGGGGTAAGGGTAAGATGTAATGGGTCTCCTATGATTCTGTTTTTCTTAGATCCTACCAAAGGTGTAGATATATCGGAAACTTTGAAGAAGGTTCTGAGAAACTTTAGCAGATTGGTGTCGATTTTCTATATGTTTGAAAGTCCTCATGAATGAGGAAAATACACACAGTAGGGAAGCTCTCTACTCTCATTGCCAGAAAGATGAGATTATCGTAGGAGGATATCGATAGGTTTCTTGGGCGGTTGTTTTACATGATATCGGAAAAATTCGGATACCAGATAAGGTCTTGGTAAACGAATATAATTGAAAACGTAGAGCATTTAGAATCTCTTGCAGACACCGTGTATCATCATGAAAGATAGGACGGAAAAGGATATCCTGAGGGATTGAAAGGAGAAAATATTCCTATACTTACCAAGATAATTAGCGGTCGCTGGCACGTTCAATGAGTTGATGAGTGAATACTGGGTGAATATAAGGATTACGACAAGATGATTCATGAAACAATCAGACTATCATGAAAACAACTGGATGGAAACGTAGTGAAAGTCTTCCTAGACATTCTTGAAGAAGAAAGGATGTGATGAAGCTCAATCACTTCTTAAGGATTGAATGCTCAGAAATATGGTCGGTACTCCCAGTAAAGTGAAAGTCATGGTCTTTCCAATATTCACACCATTTTTAAATATCAGGACAGTTAATAGGGAAAAGATCAACAGGAACAAGGCAAAACCTGCCGTTCTTCTTTTCAAAGCTATCAATGTCACCACGAAAAACCCAGCAGGCATTGAACTTTCTATCAGCGTTTCTAGAGATATTTCATGAGAAAGTAGGATAAATGCTAGAAGTATAGCTGATATGGAGACACCTGTGATCAAAATTACTTTCTCCCTACTCCAAGATTTCCCAGCTGATAGCATGTTTTTTAGCATCAAGGGAAAAAGTGTGTATAGAAAGAGAACATCATTGCTTAGCTTTATAGGTAATATAAAGAGTATAACTGTTATAGATACAACGGCATACAGAGTGTAAAGAGACGATACCAGTCTATGGAATCTTTCCATTTCATCTAATTTCCTCTCTCTTAAAAATTCCAAGATTAATATGAGAAGATATCCCAGGCTGAACAGATGATTATAAGCAGTCATGACAGTTACCACAGCTATTA
>Ga0180301_10000884_pt1 | contig 23648 bp, 29 predicted proteins | sample GuaBasSediGuay16_FD_121797 | JGI IMG/M metagenome (GOLD analysis project Ga0180301, IMG submission 121797) | Subseafloor sediment microbial communities from Guaymas Basin, Gulf of California, Mexico - Guay16, Core 4569-2, 12-15 cm | ecosystem: Environmental > Aquatic > Marine > Hydrothermal...
GATAGTCTCTCCCACAGCGTCAGCCGCCCTGAGAAAGCTGACAGCTCCTGAAGATGTCTCCCCATAGCCAGATATTGGAGAGCCTTTCGGCCTCAAAGTGCTGAAATTACATCCTACACCTCCGCCATCACTCCATAATATCAAAGCGTTCTTGAGAAAATCACCTATCTCGGATATACTGTCCCCAATAGGCAAATGGTAACAATTGAAAATACTCCCTCTCTGCCTTAAAGCATTCCTAAGTATGCGTCCTGCCGGTAAAAAGTGCATAGGGTAAATAATATTGAAGAACTTATCCTGAAAAGTCTGCGGGTCTTTCTCAGGAATACTGCCCGCTTTCGCTACTCTGAGAGCACACTGTTCCCAGGATTCCTCTTCAGGTAAAAAATATCTGTCTTTCAACAACTGCAACACTCGATCAGAAACTTTCATAAGCACCTCCTTATAATTATTCATTCCCATTCGATTACACTCCAATACTTCCTGATAAACTCCCTACGATTGAAAAAATAATTATACACCTCATACCAGCCATACATACGCACGATATTACAGACATGACCATCCCCATAATGATAACTTCTATCCTTAAAAGAGAAAACCTTTAAGTGTCGATTCCAGCTTCTGTCCATCAGAACGACTCGCACATCACCTCTGGCTATCTCCTTTGCATACTTAACCCTGTCCTCTATGTACACTTCTATACCAAGGTCATTAATACAGCTCAACTTATCATTGCCTCTGACATAACATATATCTACCTTGCTGGCTGCTACACCGAACCACACATCAAACCACCTTTTCGTGTAAACAGACGTAGAAGGACTTCTTGAAGTGATGACCACTGCCTTCTCTCCTCGATCCTGGATATAAGAATACAGAAACTCAAGAGCACCTGGATAAGGCTTGCACTCCGTATATCTGCTAATAGCTACATGCACCAAACTCCTGACTTGGTCTGGACTCAACTGATACTGTTTCTCCAACTCATACCTGACCACTACTCCCATATCCAGGCCGTACAGCTCCCTAGCCACTTCCTTTATCACTGACACTAAATCAACCAAACAACCATCTAGGTCGAACCCTATTTTAGGTAACATCTTAGCCTCCAAAAATTCTTTGAAGCCCCGGTTTGCTCAAACTCTCGGTAGAAAGGAGGAAAGACCCGAAAGCCTGGAGTACATTAATTAAAATGTAAATCTCCAAAGTCGCAAACCAGAGCCTCTTTTTCCGATTAGTATTCGCCTGATAGAAATTTCCAACAACGACAATTTTGAGCCGACTCCAGCTCCTCTATACACTTCAACCTCTCACCCGCAGAATAAGTATCCAGCACTCTGAGTATCTTACCAAACTCCCTAGAACTTATACTATATCCCTTTTTGACATACTTATACACCCTGAATAGTATTTGAGGGACGTCGTATATATTCATAATAGTTATTCGTTTTGAAAATTCATCCTCGTTAAATTGCCTAGTGGCTAGCCCTGTAAAAGAAGGGAGTCCCGACTCTCCTTCAGCTATAAAAACTTGACAAACTGAAATATCGAACTGGGATATTACTCTAAGAGGAGCCCCCCACAATTTCCGACCCTTCCATTCCGTTGGCTTTATCAATTGCAAAACACATTCCCTATAACCTTCACAGACTGAAGGTATAGATAAATGCATCAAATAAGTTACCGAAAACTCAGATTCAAACCGAAAAGACGCTTCCTCTTGCAGAAAATCATTAAGTTTTGTATAAGCTCTCTTATTCCAACTAAAGATGTCTATATCGTTAAAAGGCAACTTCTTATAAGAATGAGGAGAGACAAGAAAGCGTGCAAAACCACCAGCTATATAACCTCTCAAGTCGTATATCTTCTTTATAAAACTTCTAGTTTCCTCCACCAAGACCTTGTTTATATGGAGAGTTATAAGGTCATAGTCTGGGGTGGATCTCCAGATAGGAAACTCTTCAGATTTCTCTACTTTGCTATCTAGCAAAAGTTTTCTACTCATCTTTTTCCTCTCTACTAAATGGCTCCCAAAATACCTGCCTGTCATAATTCATATACTTTAGATGATGTTCGCCTTCCTTGATATACATAGCCCCGCAAGTCGCACACTTGTATCCAGAAATGCGGGCTATCGCAGAGCCTTCCACCAGACTACCATATACCTGATTCTCGGAAACTTTTTGAGTAAAAATCCTGCTAAAGACTACAAAGAACTCTCCTCCGCAGACTCTACACGTTCTAATATTGTGAGTATGTTTAGTTATTTGTTTTAACATTTCCTTACTCTCTTTTCAACGACGACATAGGTTTGCCTATCTTCAAAGGCTTATTCAGAGCTAACTTCCTCAAAGGTCTGACATCGTAAAAATCCGTTATCTTCAGCTCTCCAGCCTTAAAAGCCTCATACCTTTTAGGACCCAGCCACTTCTTCTGCCAAGAAGCAGGCTGCTTCTTGAACCATTCCGCATAGGTCAAGGTCTCAGGAACTTCACCATCCAAACTAGACCGAGTTCCAGGAGGCAACTCCCTGCCTTCGAGTCCTAACTCTTTCCAGGACTTGGTAAGTGGAACTACCAGACAACGGCAGTTGTGCGTTACAAACCCCTTAGCAACATAGGATTCATCCTCTTCAACTGAGAAATTATACAACCTGACCATTCCTCTCTTCACAGTATAGATAACATCCGCCACTTCCAATTCCATAAACCCGAATCCCGGATCTCTATACATCTCCTCCCTCGTAGCCCTACTCCTACAAACTACCGAGCAATACGTCCTATCATGCGGGATAACCTTACCACACTTGCGGCAAAAAGTAGATAGATAAGTAACCTTGTCCCCTATCCTGACTCTATTCGCTGGTATCCACTCGCCCTCTATCCACAAGGGGTGATCTCCAGTCACTGTCAACTTAACGGTCTTCTTAATATTCCGACCCTCAAACTGAGGATAAACAACCTTGATAGTCACCAAGTCCACATCCTGCTCCTCATACCTAATAAGACGAGTAACTCGCTTAATGTTTCCTGTATGAGTAAGCACTTTATCTCCTACCTGGATAGAACTCACTGGCTTCCAACCTTTTGTGGTAAGTATAGGGACTAGTGAATCAGCAAAACAGCGAGGGTGGATCGGAACGTAGAGATTAAACTCACTCAATTTCCACACCCTGCCATCCAGGGAGGCACACTGGACGCACGTCCTACGATCAATAGTAGCCACATACTGCACTCCCTTAATAATATCTGCATTATGTCGATAGCTTCTCAAAGCCACCGCATTGCTAACCCGTATGGTCTCCGTCCTGACTATTCTATCTAAGTACATAGCCAGTGTCTTTCTGCTGATGTCCCTACCATACTTTTTCATCAACTTCTCGCTAACAGTTACCCCGATAGCATTCCTCATCATCCTGCTGATCTCATCCACCCCAAGTCCCTGGGCTATGCCACGAGCAAGTATCCTATCCATAATCACTACAGTCTCCTCATAGGCAGTCTCCATAGCATCCCCATAGAACATGCTACCAATTGGATTATTCACTATCTCAATTACATGCTCCATAGGCAACCTGTCAAAAGTGACTCCTACCCCAGAAGGTAAAGCCCTGTCAAAGAAGTCCTTAGTAGTATCAGCCGTAAGCACTCCTATATCAGTTAAGTATCTCTCCACATCATCTTGCACAGCAGCTTGAGATAAGCTCATAACATCTCTAACATCCTTTCTTATCTGGACTACCCGCTCACGCTCCCATCTGCTGGCTTTCGTTCTACCGAGTCCCATCCTCTCCAGCCTGTCGTTCAAATCTCTCTCTGTATCCCTCAATATAGACCTGATCTCTCGAAGCTCCTTATCACCAAGGACTTCCAGCTGGTGGTAGAACCTGAGATAAGAATTTTTTATACGTTCATTTGCTGATGTCATTATATTATCTCCCCAAATTCATCCACTTCTAAACCTACCATATCAAACACATCGCTAAGTTCGTCTATCTCTGAAGGGACTCTAATAGTCTCCTCCACTGGTTCTGTTCCTCCATAAAGACGGACGGCTTCCCTAGCAAACCAGCAGGCCATAACCGTATCACCTACTCCATATAACTTAGTATAAGTACGCATCTCATTCACCCACGCACACCAAGCACAATCACAATCAGGAATGTGTCGCTCAGGAAAGGGTATCACCCAACCCCCCACGCTGAACTCAGACTCCAGTGAAGGCAACCCAGACTCGTCCGCCCACTTCTGCTTGCCTGTAGTAAAGGAAACCACCTTGACCCAAAAGTCATATTGTTCAGGCAAAGCCTGTATCCACTGTATAATAGATTCCTGATAAGCGTTGTTCTCTACTACTATCACATGAGGCTTGTAATGAGCGTCCACCTCCGCCAGTTGCTGGGCTACCTGGGGAGAAGTCCAATTACCCTTTCTGATATCCAGTGGGACACGCCTGCTATTAGCTCCAACACCAAGTGTAAAAATCACATTCCCAGGTCTCTTTGGGGTAGAGAGATCCACTCCTACCGCTATAAACACTCGCTCCTTCTCTGGTAAAGCCTGCTCAATAGTTATCCCGTATCTCACACAATCCATAAATGAAGGAAACATCCTTTCGGTATCGGATATAGGCTTCTGCCTGAAACCCTTATCGAAATGCCTCAAAGTAAGTGTATCCGCCTTTTTCCTGAGTGCCTGCTCATCAAACTTTGCCTCCCAAAGAGGCAACTTTCTTATAGTCAATCCCTTCTTCTTAGCCAAATCTTTTATCATCTGTCAACACTACCCTTTTTGTATATATTATAACATAGATTTTCTTAATCAAAAGTTTTTTATTAGATAAACTTACAATAAAAACGATTCACCATCTTCTTTAACCACCTTGATAGACTCGCTAAACATAGATTTAAAATCGGACTGAGGAGAGGCAACTATAATCAATGGCTTGTAGCTAAGCATATTTAAGAATATCTCAAACAGTTTCTGCTGTCCAGCTCTGTCCAGTCCTCTATGAGGCTCATCTAACAGCATAAAACCCAATTCCTTACCACTTCTATTCTTACTCATCTCCGCAAGAGCCAATGAAGAGGCTATCCGAACCTTCTGCCTCTGACCACCAGACAACCCTAGACACAACTCCCCGTTCTCATAGACATTAATCTCAAGACTCTCCAACACTGTCCCCTTCTTAGTCTCCTTCTGGGTAGTGTATTCCACTGACAGATCACTCCCTATGGTCTCCAGAACACTATTAGTCATAGACTGCAACTCAGAAACAAACTGATCAAACAAAGCCGCCTGAATCCCCGTAGAACCACACATATCTCTGATAATTTCCAGCACCTTCCTATCCTCTTCTATAGCTTCTAACTCCTCAGTCAATTTCTCCACTTCTGCCTCCAAAGCTACAACCTTCTTAACAGCTAGCCTTCTTTCCCGCTCCCATACATTATCGCTATTCTTTTTCTCTAAAATACGCTTGTCATACTCAATCTCAACTCGCTCCAGCTCCTTCTTCAGCAACTCTTTCCTCTCCGTCAGCCTTTTTAAACTGCTATCCTTCCGTTCCAATTCAAGTTCCTTACTTCTCACATCTCTATCAAGATCATTAACATCAGGCTCTATTTCAGCTATCTGTTTCCTCACTTTCTCAAGTTCCTTACTAATGCCCTCATATTCCTTCCTTTTAACACTTATTTTAGAATCCACTTCCTTAATACATTTCTTCTTATGCTCTTCAGTGACATCCGACTTGCAAACAGGACACTTACCCACCTTTAAATCCAATAACTTCTTCTTCTCTTTTTCCAGGATAGAAAGAACCGTCCTTACAGAAGTAAACTTCTGAAATAGCCCCAGCTCCTTACCCTTAATACAGGAAAAATCCTTCTGGAGTTGTATATAATGTTTATTCAGCTTGGTTAAAGTAGTTTTTAGTTTCTTTATCTCCGAACCAACCTCTAATAATTTCTTTTCAACTTTTTCAAGCTCAGCCCTTTTTTCCTCTTTCACTTTTTCCTTTTCTTTTTCCAGTCCTTTGATAAATTCCTCTTTTGACTTTTCAAAATTAAGGGATTTGTTTTTGAGATCGTCCACTCTTACCTTCAGCTCTTCCAATTGTCTCTTAGTCGTCTGCAACTTAGTCTCTATTCTTATCTTATCCTCAGCATCATCTTTCAACCACTTTTTAGCTCTATCATACAGCAAGTTACACTCAGATATTATATCTCCCGGTAAGAAGTCCATCAGAAGCTCTTTGCGAGCAGCTGGCTTCATATCAAAGAAACTGATGAAATCCTGTCCTAAAAACGTTGAGCTGTAAAACAAATCGGGATCGATTCCAAACAGCTCATTCACTTCATCCTGAGTAGTCTTTCTACCATTAATGTAAATGCCTGCCTTAGAGCCTCGCCGACGCTCTAAAGAACATATATTAAAATCCAGCTTAACGGAAACTGACTTCTCTCCAGAAAAAATCACCTCATCATACCGCCTACCATCTGGAGTCCTACCTGTTAGACACCACCCGATAGAGGACAGCAGATTGGACTTGCCACTGGCATTACTCTCAGCCGAGTCATCGTCCCTGTTCTCGCCTTCCACGAATAACAGACCTTTGTTATCTAAAATTAAATCAGCTTTCCTAAAAGAGGCAAAATTCTTTATATGTAGTTCTTTCAATTCAATCATTCTTTTTCAGTTCCTCCACTGCTTCTAAAATTACATTAACATCCAACTTATGCTCATTGCAATAATCCTTGACAAAATCCTCAAAAGTTTTCCTAAATACCTGTTCTTTAGTATATCTCACCTTCCGCTCCTCTCTATCCCGTTCCACACTCACCTTGACTCCCAAAGCTCCAGCCTCCAAAGCCTTCTTTCTCAATTCTCTAGCATTCACTGGAGGAGCATTCTTAGGCAACTTTATCTTATACTTGACATAACAGCCCTCCACATTCCTATCCAGCTCTATTCCTTCTATCTGAACCAGCTCTGGATACCTGAAATAAACAGATTCCCATTTGCCGCTTTCAGTGTCAAGAACTATAAAACGCTTTCTTTCTCCAACTTCCCCAAAATCAGTCTGAAACATACTACCTACATAAACTACATTACCTATCTGACAAGGTTTATGTATATGTCCGCTAAATATATACTTAAATTTATTCAGTATAGAATCTCCTTCTTTGAATATCCCTTCAAGCAGATGGCCAGAACCCAACCTGACATCCACTAGATTACAGTGAGTAAACAAATACTCACCTTCCATTCTTTCTAAAATCTTGATATACTCCTTCGTATCCTGAAGCCAAGATAAAAAACACATGTCCAGACCAACCTTTTTTGTCCATCGAGAAACGACTTCAAAATTAGGAACACCTCCAAAAGCCTTCTCAAGAGGAAAATTGGGATTAGAGAAATCATGATTGCCCACCACCCAAACATGGTAGATACCTGCATCACTTATAACAGCCAAAATATCTCCCACAGTGCACAAAATTTGATTGTCCACGTAATCTTTTCTCTCGCACATATCACCCAGACCTATCATGTAATCTATACCATGCTTCTCAGCATAATCCACCATCTGCATAAAACAATCATATCCTATCTTGACCCAATTTGACAGCCCTCTCTCGTCAACTGTCAAAAAGTCTGGGTGATTCTTTATCTGAGGATCACCGTAAATAATTACTTTCATATTAACCTCCAAAACACTTAGCCCACTTCTTCAGAACATCTTTTTTCAAGAAAGAGTAAAACCCGTAAGCCTCGCAGACCTGCTCAAACTCATCGATATTGAAACTATCATTAAATATAGGAAAAGTTTTAACTTTCTTAGGCAAATGAACCAAAGGAAAATTGACTTCACAAAACTTGCTTTTCTCACTCTCTATTTTCTTGTACACTTTCGAATTAGAAGAAAGCTCCTTCCGTAAATACTTAGCAGCTGTCTTATAACCTACTCCACTTATCCCTCTCACATTATCAGAACTGCAACCAGCCAGACACTTCACCATACTCCATTCAATAGGATCGATACCCCATTCCTTAATGAAATCAGCTCTAGTGTAGAGTCTCTTTTTATACGGATCCCACAAGGAGCATAAATCCAACAATTGATACAAATCATCATCAGTCGTTACCACTACCATCTCTTTCTCAAACCGAAACCTCTCCTTAACTACATTAGCTATAATATCATCAGCCTCATATCCCTCCCACATAAAGACATTTCTGAAGCCGATTCTCGGTAATACTCCTTCTCTTAATTCATCAAACTGAGCAAACGATACATCAAGTAACTCTTTTTCTTCTTCAGATAAATCCGACTTCTTTCTGTTAGCTTTGTAATCAGGGTATTCCTTTTTGCGAATTGAGCTTTTGGAATCCCAAGCAAACACCACCGCATCAGGTTTAAATTGAACACCAAAACTTAACAACCTTTTCAAAAAGCCAAAGATCACGCCGGTCTGCTTGTCCTTATAGCTCAATCCCTTCATGATGTACATAGCTGCATGACATATACAATTACAATCTAAAATCAAAAGCATTTAAGACTCCTTCTGTCATAGTGGCCTTACTTTTCTTTATCTGGTGGACATCCTTTCATCCAGTTTTGCCAGCAATGGAATCTATGAACCAAGACCCCATCACTGGCTATATAGCTGAAATCATGAAGCCTACCGCATTCCTTTTTTCTCTTACCACCACACCCAGGCCAAATATCGTGTCCGCCTTTTCGGTAAGCCTCCTCATAGCTTTTATAGTTACCTCTCTCTTTCTTTTTCACCTTAGACTCCCTACAGGCCAGAGGCAGAATTCGAACGCCTTTACCAGCCTCTTTCTCCTTCATCACCTAAACCTAAAGCTTTGTACCTTACTATCTTTATCTCATGGACCTTACCCACCATACCATCACCATATTTAGCAGCAAGCCACTCTTTGAATTTGTCCACATTACTACGGGAGCATCCCGTTACAGTAATGTAGAAGTTAATACCAGACTCGTATATCCTGTCAAAATTTCGTCTCATTCTCATAAGATATGTTTTGGAAAGTCTAACGCCTGTGTTCCTTAGAAATTCTTCTGAAGCGAGGCCTTTTATGCTTACGCAGAACAACGTATTTTTATGTAACAACTGGCGTAAAACTTCTTTACTATATTTTCCCTCAATAAGTAGAAAATCACTCCTAAAAATACCGCCCATCTTAATTACGGCATGTGCAAGCTCTGGCCAGTGATCCAGATACAGGGCTGGAGCACCTCCCATCAGATGAAAAGTTCTGCATGAAGACTCTTCATAGGAATTAACAAGTTCGTTAGTAGAAATTAATCTATATCCACCCCAAACCCCGCTCCTCGTCACATAGCAATACCAACAACTCAAAGGACATCCATATAACTGGACAATGAACTCTACAGGCTCTACATCCATATTGTATAACCTTGCATACTTTAGAAATCCATCATCGAATTTCGTCCTTAGTATATCGCACTTTCTGTATAACCCTCCCTGTAGGAGGTCTTCGCTTCGGACGTCTAACCTTTGCCTCCTACAGATAGGCACAACTTGCCATTGATACATGCCTCACCTCCTTAAGGGCCAGAGGCAGGATTCGAACCTCCAACTTCCGGATTTGGAGTCCGGTGCTCTATCCGTTAGAGCTACTGACCCTCAACATTAACCAATTTATCTAACCAAGAACCTTTATAATCTAATCCACACTTCTTTTTCATCATCCCAAACTTTATTATGTAACCTCTTCTGACAAAAGGCTAACCAAAGTTGTTCCATTGAATCAAAAATTTCGTCTGGAATTTCATCTTCTTTATATTTGAAGTTGCTTATCCACTCAACGAATTCCCAAAACCAACCACTAGAACTTGGATTTTTGAGGCATTCTTTTTTCCAAACCTCTTGCAACTGAAATTACTCTTTCCCCACTAACTGTAAAAGACCTTGAATTACAGAATGACCTACAACCCCACCCCCAATAATCCACCACCATGACTTCGGAGTCAGCCCCCAACCGTGTATCATAATGAGTATCGATAACGTTACAGCACAAGTTAATAAAAACAGATAAGCTAACATTTTTGATAAAGGATTTTTATTCATTTCTTTTTCCTCCATTAACTTAGTTTGCCTCCTTATCCATCTCTTCTTTGCGACGATAATAATAAATATCATGCCAAACTCCTTTTTCACCATACTTTTCCACCAACCGTTCGTATTCTTCCTGCTCTTCAATCGTATGAAAACACTCAGTGCAATTATATCCACCACATATTCTACACGCCATTTTTTACCCTCCTTCCATTAATCTTGATACCCATCATCTTCAACAACTTCTACATCCTCTTTATAAAAAGCCTCGAACATCACATTGTTAATAGCCAGCCCACCCGCTTCCTGTAACATCACATAATCCCTACTGTCACATCCCAACAAGCCGTATATCAGATTCCTAAAAGTCCCTTTACCCGCATTCTTCATAATACAAGCAAACACAAAAGCTATTTGCTCAGGAGTTGGTTTTGGCTGACCTTGTAAGAACTTCTCTGGATTCATTTTCCCTAATCTTTTATAATCTTCTTCCTTTATCATTGATTCCACCCCCATCTTCTGGCTACTCTAATGAGTTGAAAAGTATAACATTCCTCTAATGGAACGCCTTCGATCTCAGTTATTCCCCTATCCTCAAGAAATCGAATAAGATTCCTTCTAGTTTGTTTGAGTATCAAATTTGACATAACCATTCTCCACTAACCAGATTAGCATTTTAGCACGAGCATCAGGTTCGGTATCAGCCCAAACCCATTCTTTATCTACTTTCCCATAACAAACCGTCCACTTATCTACTGACTCATCATAACCTATAAACAAATCTCCCAATTCTAACAAAATAGATTTTTTGATTAACCACTCCCCCAGCTCCCGGCAGGTGGGGGCCCTGACAAAGTCGGTGCTACTCAAAAGTAACTGTCTATTCTCTTCTCTAACAAAATCTACGTCCCAATTTTCCCAGTCTTTCCATTTGGTCCAGTTCCATGTTTTCCAATATAACCCATCTCCTTCCTGAGGGTAACCGAGTTCTTCTAGTTTCTTACAAAGCTCTAATAAAGGCACTTCTTCTTCAAGATTCCAGTTACTCATCCTCTTTCTCCTTTCTTCTCTTCAATTAGGTTCTTCCTCCACATTTTGAGTGCCTCCTCTTCCTCCTTATTGCAAAACAAACTGCAATATAAGTCGAACTCTCTATCAGACATACTCTCCAATGCCCAAGAATGTAGTAAGGTCACCATGTAAGCATCTAACTTCATTTCCATTTCTTTTCCTCCCTATTTTACTAAATCACAAGGAGCTGAATTGGGTTTTGTTTCAATACTTAACACTCCATTTAATTCATCAATTAGCTCCCATTCATAGTGGTCAAATACTTTCTCCTTTTTTATTATCTCTTTCTTTATCTCCTTTTGTTTAATCCGATACTGCTTTCCTTTTTTGACATCTATAAGAATTGAGCCATCTGCATTGTTATACTTCAAGTATTTTTCCAATGATTCCCTATCATAAAACAACACGGCCTTATAATGACATTTCACCGTATATAAAGCATCCCCTTCAGACTGTAGAGTCCTCCACTCATCTACCATACCGCTTTCTTCACTTTTCATTAGAGGCACATTTTGAAAAGACAAAACAGGATTGCAAATACTTATCAATAAGATAAACAAAATTTCTTTCATTTCTTTTCCTTTTCTGTAATGAATTTGTATATTTCTTCAGATAGATGTTTGGAAAAGGATTGGATAGGAACGCAAGCCCATCCCATAGGAATCCATGCCTCTTTGAACTTGCAGTTCCTTGTTTCTTCCAGTTTATCCCTTATCAAGCCTTCTATATCTATCTTATTCACATTCATAATTTACTTGCCTCCCTAACAACAGCAATGGTCAGAAAGTTCCATAAACCAAGCTACTTTATATTTCTTTCTTTCTCTGTCGTCCAGTTTTCTAACCTTAACATCTTTTGGATGGACATAAACATCTATTCCACCGAGCTCCCAATTGCTCTGTAAAAGAGTTACTTTAAGATTATTTTCTTTTGCTCGCTGTTTAATAGCTTGTAGTGAGCAATAATTACATGTAGTCAATTCTCCCATATTAACCTCATAATGTATTTTTGAATCTGTTTAGAATTGAGATTTTTGTATTCAGGTTTGCTCTTTTCACTACTCATTTCTATTAACTACCTCCTCTTCTGTTTTCTCGCTACTTTGGTTCTAAATTTGTCCTCAATCTCCAGCCAGAGATCGATGGTTTTTTCCCTGAGCTCTTTCTCTAAATCGTTTTCCTCTATATAAGCAATAGCCTTGTCTATAAAACCTATTTCCTTATTCACACAATCATACTTTGTATTGCCTGTAACCTCTTTGATAAACATCAAGTTGCCTCGAATATCATCAATCCCATACCCGAATATAATGTATATATTAGCCTCCCGATAGGGGTCATCAACTGTATTCTTCTTCACTATGCAAGTGGACTTGATTCCAATGATCTTCTCCAGCGACTTCCTGCTCCCTTCCAGAGTTATGTTAGATTTTATCTTGCTCCCAGACGCCGGCTTCCCTACCCGTATCCTGACAGAAGAGTAGAAAGGGATACCGTGACCTCCAGGGACAAACTCACCACCAGCACCTCCCCGTATCTGATTACTGCACAAGATAATCCAGTTGTTATTCCTAATCATCCGACAGGTCTTTCTCAGCTCCTGTGAGAACTCCTTAGCTCGCCTCATCCCATACTCGTCCTTGTCCTCCAGCTCCATCTTAGTACTAAGGGCAGTAAGAGAATCGCCCGCTACCACATTAATGGCTTCTGGATTGGAAGGTTTCCAAGAACGTATATTATCGAAGAATTCCATAACCGTATCCGGTCTCCCATACTTCCCCTTCTCTTTCAAGTCCATCCCATATATTCGACTATATTCCATATCGAGACGAGCTTCCGGATCCTGGAAATAAGCCTCTCCACCTTTCGCTTGAGCCGAGGCGCAAGCTTCAGCCAGCAGAGCCGTCTTCCCGACACCACTGGGACCGAAGAACTCCACTATGATCCCTGCTGGTATCCCTCCTCCTCTGATTCTCTTGCCCGATATGGCTAAATCCAACAAGGTAGAGCCGGTAGAAATAACTTTATCAAAAGATACATCATTACTACCAGTATCCACAACTGGCTCGCCTTCAATAGCTTCTTTCACTTCTCCAGCAATATCTTCAGATTTCTTAATCTTTTTCCTCAACTTATCGCCTCCTCAGTGGTTTTCTCTTCAAGGAAGTTGCCTTCTTTTCCTGTTCCTCTTTTTCCTTCAACAGCCTTTGCTCTTCACGAGCACACTCGTCCCAAACCTCACACTCAGCACACTCTGGCAACTTCTCTATGTCCACCCCAAATCTCCCTCCAGCAGGACAAGGATTATCAGAAACAGACTTGCTCTTTTCAGCCTCAGAATCGACTTCTGTGCTGGTTTCAACACTTTCCTCTTTCTCTTCTTTTCTAACAACTCTCGACCTCGAAGGAGCTGCTCTCCTGCTTTCTTCCCTCTGTTCCTCCCTAGTCGTCCTATCAGGAGGAGCTTCACCGAAAAACGCCTCATACAGCTCCTCATAAGTCGGCACGTGTATGATTTGATCCAAAGGCAATGCCTGTTCCAGAATCTCATCTGGAATCACATATTCCTGCCCATCCACTACCCTATCCACGAACTCATGACCCTTAAACGTAGTGTTCAACTTGCCAGTCCCCTCCCGAATAAAACTAATGCTCTTACCTACCTCAGGATCGGCAAAGATAATCGGTTCGCCCGTCCTCTTCTTCTTGGAACGAGCCAACAATTCTTCCTCCATATACTGATACGCAACATCCCAAATCTGAACACCTTTCCGCTCCTCCTCCTCACTATCATAGCAGACTATATTATAAATTGTCCTTCTGCTCCTATTCAGCTTCCTTATCTCATCATCCGAGGCATCCTGATCCCTCAACTCCTTTCTATACTCACATATAGGACAAGGTTTTCCGTAATTAGCAGGACACACATAACTGTCCTCATTGACGCCGACACCCCTATGAACCCAAATATCGAGTACATAAGCATACTCACCCTCCTCGGCTTGCTTACGTCTTGTCTTGGGATCTAGAGGCATATCGGGGCCAGCCACAAAAGGTATAATGTCTATAAGGTGCTCATCAGCAGAACACTTCCAGAAAGGTCTTGAAACATCTTCTTTAAAAATAGTCCCAAACCTACCAGTAGCATCCTTCCTATTATGACTCTCCTCAATACGCTTCTTCATCTGCTCTCTAATGCTTTTTCTATTAACCATAATTACCTCCTAACTTCTATTAGTTAACCATTTTGCTCTTACTTATATTATAACACAACTTTCCTTAATCAAGATTTTCACTGCAACTTTTATTTACTCTCTTCTGGAGAAAACCGCTAATGAAACAAGTCAAAACTGGCTTAATCCTATATAAGGAACGTTAATCACTAATTGCCCTTCATTCGCTCATTTAAAGCTACTTTTTGAGCTTCACGTGTTTTTGAACTGCTTACTTCCTTAGCTTCCTGTGGAATGTCAGGTTCAGAATAATAACTCCCTAACCAAAGCTTAGCCAAAGTCTCCAGTGCTGACTTCTTATGATTCATACCCTCTTTAGCTCCAGCGAGTATATTGACGACTTCCGCAGCCCTGATCAACTGCTCACTAACTTTCCTGACTTTCTCATCGGAGATAACTGCTGCATGTACAGCCGCCTCAGTCAACTTTTCTATACTGTAATCAGCAGGATTCCTTCTGACGTCAGCACTGACCTCCGCCTTAACCAGCTCAAGTCTCTCCTTCAGTCTGTCCCTTTCTGCAATAGCTTTAGCATGCCTCTCCGCCCACTTCATATACAACTGAGGCTGTATAGCCCACAAGTGATCCAGACTATGTATATCCACCTTTAAATCCTCATAATATTCATTACTATCAGGATCACTAATCCTATTTACTTCCACACTAACCTCGGACTTTTTAACTTCTTCTTGTTCCGTCTTAACTAATTTTTTTCTGGCTCTCATAAATACCTCCTTAGATTAAGCATGCTGTATATAATTGGTAAACCAGCCCGGCTTTTCCTGAATCATAAGTAGAATCAAGAAAGCAACCCAATAACCCATATACACGAGAATCACCATTGACTCTATTAAGCAGAACCTTTGCAAAGTACCCACAAAGCCCTCGCCTGATCTCCTCAGCATCCACGTCCATAGCTGACAAGACTTTAACCACCTCCCCCCACTTATAACTGCTTGAATTCTTAGACATGAGTATTCGAGCTAACTCAGATATAGATCCAGACTCTACCGATGTATGTCTTATTATATCGAGAGCTTCTTCCTCAGTATCAGCTCCTATTATCATATCCAAAGTAACCAGTATCTGACGGGGACAACCTTCAGCCACCGTATATATTTCACGCTTAACCCTAGTGGACAACTCCCAACCTTCTTGCTCACACACCCAGTCAATCAACTTGAATGACTCTAACCTGTTAAGCCTTTTGACTTCAAACGAGTGGCATCGATTTCTAATTGTAGGAATTAGTTTCCCAGGATCAGTGGTACAGAGTATAAAATACACGTGATCAGGAGTATCCTCCAGTATCTTCAGCAAAGCGTTCTGAGCATCACTCGTAAGTCGGTGAGACTCGTCTAACAAGAAAATCCTCACTTTACCAGACAAGGGAGCGTAATTACAAATATTTATAATCTCCCTTATAGTATCAATCCCTCTTGTATTAGCTACATTGAACTCATGAAAATCCCTATCCCCACATCCCAGCTTGTTCTTCAATATACGAGCCAATGTAGTCTTGCCACATCCAGATGGCCCTTTAAATAAGAATGCATGGGGTATGCCTTCTTTCCTCTCCACTATCTCAGAAAGAGACTTGACCACTGAACTGTTACCTACGAATTCAGTAAAATCTTTTGGTCGATATTTTAAATGCAAAGGCTGATCCATCAATTAATCTCCTTTTTATAATACCAAGATTGATCCACTCCCGTAAGCTCTATATCTATATCCAGAGGCACTATTATCCAATCAAACTCCTTCCTTATATCCTCACACATTACCTTCTTCACAACACCAATTACATGCTCCTCTTCATCAGGACTAAGATCAAACAGAATCTCATCATGTATTTCCCCAAGAATCTTAGTCCTCCAACCCTCTTCTTTTCTAATTTTATTTATCTTAATATAACTCCATAGCAGACAATGAAAAGCAGTCCCTTGTATAGGAGTATTGATAATGATATTTCTACGCAAATATCCACCTCTTCTAAAGCCGAAAGGCATCTCCACATAACCTGTTTTCAGATATTTCTCTACCACCTCCTCTTGCCACTCTCTAAAAACCTTAAATCTTGACCAGAATCTATTTTCCACTTCCCTAACATGCTCCTCAAAATCCCTGTAAACTTTTATCCCCTTCCTCTCAAGATGATCTCTCACCAAAACCCCACTCTCTGTTTCCTTTCCCTCTATGCCATTCCATATGTCTTTAGCACAAGACTTCCAATAACTTCCGTAGAACTCCGGAAATACAAACCTATTCTTAGCCAAGTACCTCAACTCACTAGACACTTCAGACTTTTCCAAAAGAAATATATTGCTTGCCTCATCTTTGTGCATATCAGATTTAGGATCACATATATACCCCACCAGGACTGGGTCTTTGGTGATACAAGCAGCTATGCAGACCTCTATCCCTTTATAATCACAGCTCATTATTTTATTTCCTCTCGAAGGCACTATGCCTTTACGCACCGAAGCTTTAGCCAACTCATCCCTGACCGGAATGTTCTGAAAGTTGGGCATAGAGGAACTCGATCTATAAGAACGAGCTATATGGAGATCATAGAAAGGGTGAATCTTACCGTTGACGACTTCCCTCTCAAATTGAGCCAAGTAAGTATCCCTAATTTTTGTTAGTTTTCTCTTCAAAAGGAGATTCCTAGCGAACTCAGAATCGATCTTCGATAACGTTTCCTCATCAACAGAGGCATTACTAGCTTGGGTAAGTTTAACTGGCTTTAGACCCAAAATATCAAAAAACAAGATTCTCAAATCTTTGGTGGAACTCGTGTTAATCTCCTTTCCTACCTTCTCAACAAATAATTTAGCTTCCCGACTACTAGCCAGCACTTTGTCCAACCTATCTATACGCTTAGTCAGACGAATTTTTTCTCTCTCATAATAACCCTCATCCACACATATTCCCTGGTGCTGAGCATCAGCCAGAGCCAATATCCCCTCATGAAACAAAGCATAAGCCTCTCTTCTTTTATCACCGAGAGGCAACTCCTTCAATTGTTCTTCTTTCAATTTTCTAGTAAACAAAACGTCAAGTCCATTATACTGGCCTAACTCACTCAAAGGGACGCCATCTACAGAATTAATCTTATTATTCACGCTTACTCCTAAAAACTTTTTAACACCTTTATCATACTCATCAACACCCCACCTGACATAAGACTGGAACTTCAGCGATGTTATCCCATGCCTGTCATCTATAATATGCTGAGCTATCATAGTGTCCCAGACCCATCCTACAGGCTCGACTCCAAATATCTCCATTGACCAACAATGCTCAAACTTAACATTATGAGCGGTCTTCTTTATCTCTGGATCAGTAAGAACCTTTTTCCATAGATCACTTACGCAATTTATTTCATCCGAATCCAACTTGCCTTCTTTTCCATTATATTGAAACGGGAAAGAATATACCTCACTCGAATCCTCACAACCTACGCCTATAACCACTACACGATGGAACGTCTCATAAGGCTTTAACCCCGTAGTTTCATAATCAAATACTATCGGCTCTTTATTATCAATTATACGTCTAAGTAAACTGCAAATATCTTCAAATCCAGTCAATGTATTAACTAAACTACTATAATCGACTCTCTCAGGCAACTTCTTCCCAATACAAGAGACAGCAAACTCAAGATCACGATCAAAGACCATCTCCAGATACTTATCATCCCGATTATGTAACAGGGCAGAAGGGTGATACATAGGTATCAAAAAAGCATTACAGTCGTAGTCTGGTATGCAGTGCCGACGCCACCTTGAAACACTCAAATCAGAGAACCTTCCCATAAAGAACGACTCTATAGCAGCTCCTCCAAAAAGCCATATATACTTAGGCTTCAACTCCTTCATTGCTTTATCCAACATGGGACGACAACACTTCAGCTCCTTACGAGTCGGCTTGCGATTATTAGGAGGACGGCAATTAACAGCGTTAATCTTCCAACAATCCCTATCCAAGCTAATACCATGCCTTCTAAGTTTCTGTCTCAACAACTGACCAGCTTCGCCTACAAGCTGTTCACCTCTCTCGTCTTCCTCAGCTCCAGGAGCTTCAGCTACTACCAGTATCCCCTTCTTACCTTTACCTGTCACTGGCATACGAGGAGACTTGCAACCCCTATCTAACCCACAACTAGAACAATTAGGCTTACTAATATCTTTATTAATCAGCTGATACACCATTAACTAATCCTCACAACACAAAGCTACTACACTCCCAAGATTCCCCTGTTCAAATTTCACCTTATCATCTCCAACACACATAGAACCTGATTTCACTACCTCTAGAAAATACTTAGGATTCACCAAGAACTCTATCTCCCTACCCCTGTATCCCACAGGTATAGGTTTGCTTTCCAATCCTCCAACTCCCACACGAGAACAGCTACAAGCAAGACCCTCATCAGAAATCCTAACTCGCACTAATTGATCAAGAAAATCCATCCCTCTAAGAAAAATATCCATCTTACTCAGAACTTTTTCTATTTCTCCCACATTCTCAAAATCAACCTCCACACCATCAAAGCTAAATAAATAATCACAATCAGGATAATCCCCCAACAAGCACGAAATCCTTACAAAAGCTCCCGAACTGCTTTTAAAATAAGCCAAATTATCCTTATAGAAGTACTCACTCACTCCAAGATCAACTAGCAAAGGTGCATACAAAGAAGGGACAATAAACTTATCACCAACTTGACTCTCTAGCTTACACCTACTACACCGTAGATTATCCATACCTACAATCTTATCACCTCCTATATATACACCAGTCAAATTACCAGAAGTAGGATCAGTCGAAACAGCCTTAACACAGAAGCTTAACCCATCTAAAAACCCAGGTGGTAACTCTTTCCAAGCAGGCTCTTCTAAATCAACTGCACCTTTCCCCAAACCTAAACTCACCAACTCCAGCTTCCCTACCAACAAATCTCCCAGCTCAACTCTTAACACTTTTTCATCAAGAACACTCAATTCAACATCTCCCTCTACCTTACTAACCATATCCAACAATAACTTCAAAGAAACTATACAATTCAGATCAGACTGCAATGGATACTTAATACAAATCGGAGAAGAATAAAACAAACAACTACCTTCCTCAAAAAAACAATATTTAGCTTCTTCGTCAAAAGAACCTCTACTAGCCTGAGAAAAAATCTGAAGTACGTTATACAACTTAGACGCCTCTATTTTCATTTTTCAATCCTCCCTTACTTTACAAAGCTTAAAATCCCTTTCCCATTCTTAACCACCAAAGATGAGAACTTATTATACTTGGGATTCATACCATGATACAACAAAGTCCTTACAGTAATTGGCTCACCACCAAAACGAGCTACATATTTCTCCACTATCTCATTTATGGTATATTTCCCCTTCCTGATAAGCCTTTCCAAATATTTCTTTTTCTCTCCCTTAGCACCACTACTCTTTTTCTTACGTGCTTTTTTCTCACCTCCCTCACACTCTTTTTTTTCCTCAACCACTACTTCCTCACCACCCTCTTCAACTTCATCCTCAATCAAGAAATTATACATCTCAATGACCTTATCGGGAAGATTAACCTGAACTTCCTCGTCAAGGCTATCGATGGCTATCACGAAATTATCCGCAATATTAGCCACCGATTTCCCTTTCACCACAATCGGTTCATCCAGCAGTTCCGTCTTATTCAATAATAAGACGGCTTCCTTTAAATCCTTTACATCAATCAATTCTGCTTCTTTCATAATATCTGACTCCTTACTCTTTGTTGAAAATTACTACTATTCGAAAACCCAAAACCCGGTAACAACCCTTTACCCTCCATACTCAATATCAGCCCATATATGTATTTTAACTTGTCCTCCCTGGACTTCACCCTTCCAAAACGAAAAAGTATCTTATCTTTTAACTTAAGAAAATTACTATACCTAATTCTTTTCGAACCCAACCTATCGTTATTTTCCCTAATCATTTCCTTTGAATATTGAGACACTATATCCACACATCCATACAGTAACTTTTCCAAAGCATCCTCCGACCAAAACTTCAACAAAGGAACTGAAGATAACAAATTACCTAATAATATTCGAGGGTTTTCACCCTCTAAAAGGACACCGTTTATTTTATACATGTAATTTATCCTCCTTCTTCCTTTATTATAACATAACTCTTCTTATTTTTTATTTTTTATTTTAAATTTTTTCTATCCTGATCGGAATCAAGAACGGTTTGCCCCAGTTCAAACTGATATAATACCCGCACCTGATCAGATTCACTAAACTGCATATGTCTATGAAGCATCACACCCACCCTCATTATACTCAGCTTCTTCTCGTCCTCTGTCTGGTTGAGCACGTACATAACGTCCACATGCCCAAGTTTACCTACCCAGCGGGACGTGTGTCTCTGCTTTATGTCTCTAGCATCCAGTGAGTCCCTAGTACCCTGTGTAGCAGTCACCACAAGACAGTGGAGCTCCCTTGACAAAGCCTCCAGAGCTATCCAGGTCTTATCCTCTTTCTCGATACCAGTCAATCCTTTATCTTCTGGCCCCATTATGTCCGCATAATCCACTATCAACACATCAGGCACAAAATCCTCCGAATATTCCAAGACCTCTAAATCCCTTCTTATCACCTCGGAGTTAGCATAAAACGGAGGATGGGATATAATCCTTATGTTATCCCCATACATCATCTTAAAGCCTCTGGAATACTTAGTCAAAATCTTCAGATTCAGCTTTTCCCGCTCGTAAGAAGCAAACCAAGTGGACTGCACGTAGTCATCCAACCCCTTCTCCTTACAATAAGTACAAGGTCGATACTCCATATCAGGTCTGTACTCAGGAAGAGTTTCCCCTTCCCTCATCAAAGGTATCCTGTTACATCTTTCCTTTCTAGTGCAAGTCCCATACTGGTTCTTCTCACAATCCCAGACCGGGTACACATACACCCTCTTCTCATTACCCAAAGCCGTCAGCCTTCTATACAGTCTCTCTGACACCTGTCTATCAGGCATCTCCAGAGTAAAGACAACTACCTTCAAGCGGCTGAACAAAGCCTCTACCCCTATCTCCAACAGAAAATGACTTTTACCTCGCTTAAATGGAGCTGTTATCCCCACCAGCCAGTCTCTCTTAAACTTCATCAACCTACCCAGTTCCCCAGGCATCTGGAAAAGATAATGATCAGAAGTCTCAAGCACCGTCTTCTGATAATCCTCATCAAACGGATTAACCCACTCGCTGGTATGCTTGACAACCTGCCTGTAGTGGCGTATCTCATCCTCGGCGGCATCTAACTTACCCAATTCAGTCAGTCTCCGCACCGTAGATTGTAACACCTCCAGTGATCTCCTCTTCAAATACTCCCTAGAACTGTCCACCAGATAATCTATGTTTAATTCCTCATCAGAGGCAATCACCTTGTCCAAAAAATCTCCTACCAGCTCGCTCTCAGTACTGCTCAGATTGATTTTCTTATCGTTATAAATGTCAATTATATGGCCCTTTGGAGCTCTTTTGTACTCAGAATAAAAGTCTGATACCCATCGAAACACCTTCCTCACATTCTCCACTTCAAAATAATCCTTACGAATCAGTGGAATCAGCTCTCGACAGACCTGATCGGACATAATCAAACCTTTTAGAATCTTCAACTCCATCTCACTATTCAATGATGAAAGCTTCAATCGTCTAGACATAAACAAATCCTCCAGAGTTACTCACTTTCTAACTAAAACTCAATTATTAATCAATGCTTGTTTGTGTAGATAAGCAGGCAGTAACTTATTGAAAGTGTACTCAGAACAGAAACTCCCCACCTCTATACCCCCCTCCCCGTACCTGTCCACTAGGGCTTTGTAAAGCAATTCAGCCAGCTCACCTACCGATATTCTAGTCACTAACTTATTACACACCTTATCATAAAAAGCTTTCAACTTGACACTAGCTATAATAAATTTCCTTTGCTGTTCTATGGTGTATTTCTCAGGAGAAATCCCTCCGAGGGATTTCTCATATAAAGATTTGATTTTATTCACTAGGGCCGGGTATTTGTTCTCTGCAGTAAGAGGTGTGCTTGGATCATTTTCCAAATAGAAGATGAATAAACTTTTGTAACCTTCCCTGAAGTCGCAATAAAGAAAATCTAACAAAGAAGTAGATTTTACTCTTTTAACATGGGCTTTAGTAGGCTTATACTCTAGATTAGTAGAAGCTACAAAGTTATCTATAGATTTAAGTATATCTTCCTTCTTAAAAGGTCTATCTCTATAGAACTCAAATCCTTCTTTGTTATTAAAAAAAGTGCCTTTAATAAGCTTTTTAAGAGCAAGTACTATTTCTTGGTAAATCTTAGTACTAGGGTCTTTATGCCTACGTAACCCTTTCTTGTTCCAATAAGAAATTATTTCCTTTATTACTTTGGGAATAAAAAAGTTATTAGACGGTGGTTCAAGGGTGAAGTTTTTTACTTCACCCTTACTATCTTTTAATAATATATCTCTAGATATATTATTAAAAGTAGTACTAGTAATACTAGTATTATTCGGCTTTGACTCGTCGTCTAAAACTTCTTTATTTTCAATAGGTTCTGCCGTTTTTTGGGTGGGGGGGTATACGCATTTTTGCGTAGGGTATACGCATTTTTGCGTAGGGTATACGCATTTTTGCGTAGGGTCTTTAACTTTTCTTAAAAACCTCTCTATAGGGTATATTTTCCTCAAGTGGCCTTGAGTTTTATTAACGTCTATTTCTATGTATTTCTCTTTTTTAAGTTGTGCAATTATCCGGGTGACTTGAGACTTACTGATTCCAAACAGCTCGGAAAAGTATCCATTCGTAGCCCAGCAGTAACCTTCCTTGTTACAAAGAGCTATTATTTCAGAATAGATCAATTTAGCTGTAGAAGACAGATTTGGATCATATCTCACGTCTGCCGGCATTACAGAATAGTAATTAGGTTTACTTTGGATGTATTTTTTAGCCATATTCTGCCTCTTTCTGATAAGACTGCTTCAGGTTTGTGTACTCTACGGTTGCGACCTTTATCAGATTTCCCTCTAAAACGCTTATATTTCCGTTTTAACGGGTTATCTGACTCTCGGATAAGTATTGTATGTACACCCAATCACATCCCTTTAAAACGGGAATATGAGCGTCTGAGACGCTATTTTTTTTGACTAGGAAAAATGAAGTCACTGACTTTTTGCA